>BCSF01000393.1_pt1 | contig 17957 bp, 15 predicted proteins | sample 1016431 | NCBI WGS metagenome assembly BCSF01 (sample SAMD00045685;SAMD00045686;SAMD00045687;SAMD00045688;SAMD00045689;SAMD00045690;SAMD00045691;SAMD00045692;SAMD00045684;SAMD00045690;SAMD00045691;SAMD00045692;SAMD00045684;SAMD00045685;SAMD00045686;SAMD00045687;SAMD00045688;SAMD00045689, study...
GACTGCTAGAGATATATTAAGTTAGAGGTACGGTATGGCAACCCTTGAAAGGCTCGGTGAAGCACTAAAAAATGCGCACGCCGCTGGGGATGTAGAGGCAGCTAGAAAACTAGCTAACGCCATACGAACATACAGTCCACAGCCAGAGCCAACTGAAGACACTTCTCTGTTCGGTTACATACCTGAAACTGCCAAAGCTATTGCTGCCGGTGGTGCTGGGATGATTGAGTCTGCCCTGACCGGTGCGTCATTTATACTACCCGAAGAAGCCGAGCAATCTGCACGCGCTTTCTTGCGTGAGGGTCAAGAACCCCCTACCGAAGAACTAAGCATTGCTGAGAATTTAGCTACAGGCGTTGGTTCTACACTGCCTTACTTGGGTTTAGCTGGTGCCGCAGTGCTTACTGCCCCTGTTTCTTTGCCCGCTGCTGCGGCTATTGGTTTAAGTTCGATTGCTCTTGGTATTGCAAGTGGGGCTGGTGAAGCCGCACAACGTGCCGAAGCCGCAGGTGCTACTGAAGACCAAGTAAGTAAAGCCGCCGCTCTTGGTACTTTGCCCGGTGCTTTAGAATTTTTTGCCCCATTAAAAATAGCTACACGGTTAAGGAGAGTATTCGGTAATCAAGCTGATGACATAGCTGAAGGTGTAAGTCAATCGATCATACGGCGTGTTAGCAATCGCATAGATCAGGCTCCTGTGGGGCGTATTGGCAGGGCAGCAGTAGAAGAAGCTATCACTGAAGGTATACAAGAAGCCGCACAAAACTTAATTGCACAACAAGTATACGATCCAGAACAAGGCATTTTTACCGGTACAGGTGAGTCTTCGGCATACGGCGGTGGTGTTGGTGGTATGGTAGCTACGATAGCCGAAGGCGTTGGCCTAATGGGTCGCCGTGTTAGGGGTGCCCCCGCTCCTACAACAGAACCTACGCCAGAAGCAGAACAAGGCCGTCCCGATCAACAAGAGCCTAGTATTGAAGGGGGACTGTTTGGTGGACAGGAACTTGCTACTGTTTTTGATGCTGACACAATAGAAGAAATTGGGCTTGATCTTGGCAAAACTACAGCAGATAGACTGTTTGGATTAGACCTATCCGATCCTGCCCAACGTGCAGAAGCCGAATCTATACTTACTAGTTATATAAGTAATCCGTTAGTACGTAACAATAAACCAGAAGTTGTTTCCCGAATACGCCCCATACTTGATTCTCCTGTTTTCAGACGCGAAGGCGCAGAAGCTGAAGAGCTTGCCCCTATAGGTACTATTGAAGAGCCAGTTGAAGAACCAACTTTAGAAGAAAGAATTAGGGTAAGACCCCCTGCTGAAGTACAGCCTGATCTGATAGATATAGCAGAAGAACAGCAGATACAGGAAATGCTAGACGAAGAAGAGCTGGCACAAATGCAGGCTGAAGAAGACGCGCAACTAGCTGAAAGAGAAGCCGCCGAAGCCGAAGTTGCTGCTGCACAGCAAGAAATGGAACTTAGTGAAGCTGACCGTCGCGTAGCCGAACGTCGCCAGCAAGAGTCCGTTGAGAAACGTAGACAAGTACTCCTACCTATCTTAGAGCGTCAAGATATTGACGGCGTAGAGAATCTAAGGCGGGCATTCAGTGCAGAGCTAGGCAGACAGGGCTTTACAGACACCGAGCCTACACAAGACGAACTGACACTAATTAACCGTGCTGCCGATGTACGGGAAGCCTTTGTTGCCCAAGAAGCCGAACAAGCCGCCGTAGAGGCCGCACAGGCCGAAGAACAAGCCGCAAGGACAGCAGAGTTAGAAGCACTCATACCAGAGCGTAGAGAAGCCCCTGCTACCGCAGAACCTACCGAACAAGAACTCCAGCGTGCAGAAAAAGCCCGACTAAATAGGGAGCGCATGGATAGTATCGGACGAGGTACTGAAGGGCAGCTTGAATTCCCAGCTATTGAGCGGGAAGAAAAAGCCGCTGCCCGCCTTGCCGAACCTACAACGGTAGAAGAAGCACCCAAGGTACAAAAAGCAGACAAGCGGTTCTTTGATCGTCTTGGCGTTGCCCCTCAAGCTCCTATACGTAAGGCCGTCCGGGGTATGGATGTTACGAGTGAACAAGTTCGTACAGCTTTGTCTAACCTCGGAAGGAACCGAAACGTCGCAGAACAAACTAAAGTTAACATAAACAACTTTCTACAACAGACCCCAGAAGCTGCTACACAACAAGACTTATTTGTTCCAACCCGCCCACGTCCTACAGTACTAGAGCAGGAACAAGCTACACGTAGGGCTGAGAGAGAAGCAGCAAGACAAGCTAGGGCCGAACAAGCAGCGGCAGAGCCAACACCTACACCTGAGCCTACACCTGCGGCTGCACCTACAACTACTGCGGCCGCACTTACCCGTAGGACTGTTACCCGTAGGACTCCGGCAAAGCCCGCAGCAGAACAAACGCCAATTGAGAAAGTACAAGCGTTCAAACTAAACAAGAACAATAAGTACACTCAGCGGGGCGCCATGAAGTATTACCTTGATCTGGCTGATGGGGACATGGATTTAGCTATACGGGAAATAGCGTTTGACGCAATAAAGCCCAAAGAATCCACCATCAAATCAACTGAAGCTCGGCGTAGGTCAAAAGCAGCTCGTAGTTGGGTTGAAACCAATATGCCCGAAAGTGTTACTGCACTTAATGAGCAAACAGAGCAAGCCGCAGTAGAGGAAGAAGCTCGTGTAGCAGCAGACTTACGCCGCTCTCCAACAGGCAGAGCCAAAGACGCAGTAGCTAGAAACAGGGAAGTCAAAGCTCAAGAACGGAAGGCTATAAACTCGTACGTCAATCCAAAAGAAAATCCGGGCAATACGGATACAATGGTTCAAGAAGCTGTAGATGATCTTATAGCTTACCAGAACGAAACAATGGGTACGGCAGCGGAAACCCGACTTGCCGATGACAAACAAGCCATTCGTGAAGCTCTCGATATTGATATAGCGGCATTTGAAGGAGATATTACCCAGCTCCTTGAAGCCGATGCTGTCGCCGCTACTATTTCCGAAGCTAACCAGAAAGTCGCAGATGCGATTGGAGCCAAAGATATTGGTGCGGCTCTTACCCAAATTTTTGAGACCTCACCAAACCGCAAAGTACGTAAGGTTGCCAAGAGGCTCAGTGAAACCATAAAAGACGTAACTGTAGAGACCACTAGCGAACTCAACAACGCTAAGGGTAACCCTATAGCCGCTATCTACGACCCCCGTACAAACACAATTGTTATAAATACCAGTGTTCCGTTAAGCACGCACGCTGTCCTACACGAATCTGCACACGCTGTTACTTACGCCGTACTACAAAACAAAAGCCACCCAGCTACTGTGGCACTGACCAAGCTGTACGATGATCTGAAAGGAGCTATGCCGGATGAGTACGGTATGCGTTCTCTGGAAGACTTTGTTGCCGAGGCGTTTACTAACCCTGAGTTTCAAGCAAAGCTGGCGGCCTACAAACCTACCGGACAGAAGATTACCGGTTGGGAACGGTTCTGGGGGTCTATCGCTAAGTTCTTAGGTATAGCAGACAACGCCCGCACTGCGGATGTTGAAACCATAAAACACATAAACACGATTCTAGGTACTGAACCTAATACCCGGAACGTAACTGACGTACCAAACGCACTAGCTAAAGATAAGCCGGAAGAAGCTATTACTCATTTAATGAGCGGCGGTAAAGACTTCCTGAAAGATGCCTCACCAAATAGAGTTAAAGACATTGTAGAGTGGGGTAAAAACGCCAGTGGTAGAGCACGGGCTTTATTCCTTAACGGAGTTGGGCTTGAAGCAATTTCAGATATTTTAAAGTTAAAAGTACCTTCGGCTAAAAAGATTGAAAGACTCCTCTACCAAGTAGAGGGTATCCGTGTTGAGTACATGAAGAAGTACAACAATCTACTCAATGACGCCTATCGTGTTTTTTCAAATAATAGTAAAGCTAAGGCTACATTCAACAAGTTAGTGTCGTTCTCTACTATTAATCGTATTGACCCCACGGTCAATGAGGACAAGATACGCAAGTATTGGGTTGTCTACGGCGCATACAATAGCAAGACTGATACGCGTACGCGTAAAGAAGAAAAATTTAACACCAAAGCTCAGATGGACAAACGTGTTGCTGAGTTAGAAGCTAAACGTGAAGCAGATAAAAAGGCTGGTCGCCCACCGTCCATAGTCGGCAGAGTTATTCCTAAAGAACCTAACCCACAAAGAATTAAAGAGTACGAAGAAGTAGTAAGTCTCTTTGGGCAGCTAACGCCAGAACAACGGGCAATATACATAAACCTGCGCGATTTCTATAGTGATCTTAACGACAACATTATAGCCGCAGAAGAAGCCAATATAGACAAGCTAGAAACTGAATCCGAAGTTAAAAAGACTATCCGTGACGAGATGTTTATGCGCCGTCTGGAGGCTGGGTTCATCGAACCTTACTTCCCACTAACTCGTTCCGGTACCCACTGGCTTGAGTTTAACTACAGAGATGAGAACGGACAGATAGTTTACGCTACAGGTTCTTATGACTCATGGCTGCAACGTAGACGGGCTATGGCTAAACTGCGCGACTTACCCGAAGTTGATGCCGAATCAGTACGGGCTAAACCGCGTGCCGAAATAGAGAGACAGGTTTACAACAATGAAGTACCGCTACCGTTCCTTACTGATCTGCGTAAGAAAATAAACGCACTAGACATTAAAGACAAAGAAGGCAAGCGGCAGGTAAATGAGTTTATTGCAGATGTTATGTTGCGCTCACTTCCTGAACAAGCTCTCGTACAATCACGTCGAGTACGTCAAAACATAGCGTTCTTTGAGGGAGATGCCTTAGAGTCTTTCCAGCAAAAAGCCCCAAGATTTATAACAAGCTACGCTAACCTCAAGCATGCAGTAGACCTAGAGATAGCTGGCAAACAAGTACGTAATGAACGTGACGCGTTAGGCGAAGAAGATTCTTTTCTTTATGACGCCGCTACTATTGTGGCAGGAACAAGAGAAGAAACCCAAGAAATGCCAGTAGCTGGTAGGTTACCCAGCTATCTACAATTTGCTAAGAACCCCATACTACCCAATGGTATTCGTATAGCACGTTCGGCCACGTTTATCTGGACGCTAGGATTTAACTTAAGTTCAGTTGCCGTAAACACGTCTATTATTCCGATAGTCTTACAGTCTCGTACAGCAGCCGAATATGGGCCAGTTAACGCAACTAAAGCTATGGCGCTTGCTGGTGGCCTGTACACAGCTACATTCGGCACAGTTTCCAGAGAAGGGGTTACAGGAGTCGATGAGAAAGGGCAACAGATAGGTGACACAGAAGTACTTAATGAACTAGGTGGGTTCAGTCTTACAAATGATATAGACAGAGACACAAAGTTAGGCAAAGTGCTTTCTAGGTTTGATAAGTTGGCCGATAAGTTTAAGGAGTATGGGTTTGATGCACGCTCGGCCACTACCGAAATGGCAGACCTAGAGAATCCTAACTCTACGTTACTTACCAAAGCTGTGTACTGGTCTGGTTTTCTATTTAACCATTCGGAACGTGCTATCCGTCAAACAAGTGCCATGAGTGTCTACATACTAGAAATGGAGAAACTTACCGGTAAGAGTTTTGGAAAAATATCTGAGGCTGAGTTTAACAAGTTTGGAGATCAAGCAGCGCAACAAGCGATAGATACTACACTGTGGGTTAACACTTCAGCCTCTTTGACAACAGCTCCTCGTATAGCTCAAAGCAGTATAGGTAGTGTTATTTGGCAGTTTAAGCGCGTTCCCGCGCAGTTCTTGTATACCCACCTTCGTATGGTTAAAACCTTGTTCGATGACATGATCGGTAAAGCAAGAACAGAAGCAGAGCGTGAAGAAGCTAGAATTCTTAGAAATATGTTCTTCTATTTAACCGCAACCGGCGGAGCGTTAGTCGGCGTTAAAGGTATTCCGATGTATGGAGTAGTTGCGGCCATTGCCAATCTGTTCCTTGACGATGATGAAGATGACTTCAACACAATAGTTGCCAAAATGATCGGGGGAGACCTGTACTACGGTTTGATTGCAAGTCAGTTAGGTATAGATTTAACAGATCGTATTTCGCTAACTAACTTAATGATCCGTGATCGCGGTAACTACAAGCCAACTAATCAGACTGAAGCAATTGTAGAAGCATGGGCTGGCCCAACTTATGGTGTAGGTACGCGCATTATCGACGGCATGATGTCACTACTTGACGATAACCCGAGAAACAAAGACAGAGCGGTTGAAGCCATACTACCAACAGGTGCATCTAACGTAGCCAAAGCCTATCGTTTTGCTACTAAAGGCTACGAGACAGGACGTGGAGATGATGTAATTTCTGGAGCATTACCTACAGGCGATATATTAAAACAAGCTATGGGTTTTTCTCCTATCTCTACACGGGCCGCTAGAGACAGATTGTCACTCAACATCCGCAAAGAAGCCGGAAGGAAGGAACGTAGGGAAGGGATTTTAGATAAGATAGCTTATGCGTTAGACCCTAACGCCCCTAAACCTGAATTATACGCAGAAGCTATTGAAGAAGTACTAGCGTACAATTTAGATCATCCAACTTCAGCTATTGATGTGCCTGCTATGGAACGCTCTTTGAGTAGTAGAGCTACTAGAAGCCAGTTTGCAGACTTGACCGGCGGTATGCCTATTCAAAATAAAAAAGCACTGGCAGAGATAATGCAATCAAACGAAGAGTTTAATGCTGCTATGGATTGGTTGGACAGCGATCTATAAAAAGTGCCCCCCAGAGGGGGGCTAAATCCTCTGATAAGGAAATGATGCGCGGCTATAGTACCACAGTTACTTTAGCCGCCAAACCCGAACGCCATACTTACCGTCCTCTACACGAACACGTTGCTCTATATCTTTCTTAGTTATCCGGGTGGCTTTTGTTAAGTGTTCGATAGCTTTAGCCGTGTTTATGCAAGGTATGAATACCGAAGACCCCGGCTTAAATTTATCCCAATCTACAACGATACGTACACCGTCAGGTGATATATCAGTCAGCATTATCCTCGTCATTGCTAACCTCATCTGCCCAAGATAATTCGATCACTGACTGATATGGTAGGTCGAGTTTGGTACCTTTCCCTAAACGCATCTTGGTAACTCTACCTTTTAGCTGTAGTTTTATCAGTTCCCGTACCGAAGCATACACATGCCCTCGTTTCATACACCATTCTTTGAACGGTGCGGGGCGCAAATATAGTTTATGGATATCGTACTCGTGCCTTCCAACCCAACGGTATAGTGGCGTTGCATCCGGCATAATTAAATTCTCTTTCTCCGGATCAGTAGTCCTCGCATCGTCGGTACTCTTCACACGTAGAATACCTCGTGGGTTATCCGCAATGTAATCGGCGATGAGGTTATGTATATCTATGGTCATGCTTTGCATATTTTCTCTAGCCAACTTTAATTTCTTGATGATCCAAGCGTAAAACGCATCTAAATCCCAATCTAACAAGCCAAGTTTTTTAGCAATCATTACACCCGCATACGTACAAGCACATTCCGCAACCCAATACCTGTGTTGAGAATCTAGGTTTGCTGCTTTTATCATTGCGTCTCTTGTACTTAAAACAAGTTTTTCTGTCGCCTCTAAGTTTTTAATGATGTGTTGTATATACGGTTCACCTGCATGTCCGTAGTTGTTAGCCAAATCTTCCTGTAGTGTGTTAGCTAATGCAGTGTCTTCCTCTGAAAACAACTTCTTGGTAGCCATAGCTTCCAAGGCTCTACCTACCTCGCCTTCAGAGTGTTCTCGGTTAGCAGATAAAATCTCATGCAAACTGGTGTTACCCGTAGTAGCTACGATAAACGACCACTCTCTACCACGGTATCTTTCAGAGTTCTGCCCCTGATTGTTCATCCGGTTTTTCTGTTCGCCGTCTGTTGCGGCATAACAAAACTCACTAGCGGCATCTGGTTTGTAGTTGGTAATCTCATCTATATATAGCGGAAGGTTCTTCCATATCTCTGCACGGTTCCAGCCTGAGTTGCCGGTATCTTTACCCTTAAGTACAAGTTTCTTGTGGTGTCCCCATACTGAAGCCCCACCAAACATGCCTGTGGTTTTTCCATAGCCGGTTTCTTTACTCATCAAATGGTAGATAGCACCGGATATATTGGGGATGAACTCCATAAGAGGAGACCCAAAAGTTAACCCAAACATAAACTGATGCTCTTCAAAGTCAGGCCGATTGTAGAACTCTGTCACTATCTTCCAACCGTCTAGTGTCCCTTTTTTCTGAAACATCGGTATATACTGTGCGGTACGACTACTGGGGGTGGTGTACTCTATACGGTCAGCAAATATCTCTCTGTCGCCCAAGATGAACGACTTCTTATCTTCAGTCCAACCAAACTGCGTGTACACCTCAACCATATCCTGAGTTTGTTTTAACTGCTCAATCCATCTACCGATGTAGACCATAATTAACTCCGCTTGTTTAGGAAGGATAAAAATGTCGTTTAGCCCCATAGCCTTTCTAAACTCGTCCTTAGAAGTCAGCTTAGTCATGGGTAGCACAAATGTCTGTACCCCTTCCCTGTCGGTATGGTGCTTAAACTCAAACGATGGCCCATCTATCGGATCACGCAGTCTCTTCGTAACGTAGAAGTCTCTGTTATACACCTCTATCTGTTCTACGTTTCCATCTTGATCCTTCTTTTCGAGATACACACCTCCGTTAATACCTCGCTTATAGGGGAACGGGTACTGGGGTATAGTCATCTTCACGGTGCTAGGCGTAGGAGTTGGGGCTTCTTCCTCCCCCTCCATTATTACCTCCTGCTCCTCAAAGACTTGTACCTCTACCTCATTGGATTCAGCCATGCGCACTTCTCTGCACAGACTGATAGGAGACTTGATCTTGCCCTTGTGTGGGCAACCTTCACACCCTGATGGGTTATCGGATTCAAACGTAGAACACAGATGCGGATATTCAATCGGTGCAACTACCTTCTCGGTTTCATCGGCAGAGTAGCCGTCATACCGACTTGAGATCAGGTGAATTGCCTGTGCCCCGTCTTCCTCGCAATGCTTGGCAATAGACAGTACATGGAGCCAATCGGAGTACGACAGATCGTTGGGCTGCATGATTGCGCGGTTAACTTGCCCACAACCTTTACCTGATGACGTAGCAATCAGAAGTTTAGAAAACTTGGTTGTGTATTTACTTTGACCAACTGCGCGGGCCATGTCCTTAGCATCTTGGTCTGTATACTCTCTTGCGCTGATAACTGGTGACGCTCTTTCTGGGAGCTTAGACGCAAACACATCCAACTCTATGAAATCTTGTTTCATTTGAACGACCTTAACGTCACGCGCTGGGTCATCCTTAAAGTTGTGTGTATTTGGTACGCGCAAGATACGTGCTGCATCCGCAGTCACTACCGGATCAGCTTCTAAGCCGAATTCAGTACAGGCTGTCTTTAGCCTCTCCGCTACCGGTAGCCATTCCTCTCTGGAATACGTACGTGTAAGAATCCAGTAAACATGCAGGCCACGGCCTGAATTGACCACGGCTGTCCATGTAGGTAGGTTATACTTGTTCTTGAATTCTTGTAATGCAATCAGTGCATCACGCTGTGTTTGGTAGGGTTTATCCGCGCCACAGTCTAAATCTAAAAACAACGCCTTCATCTGTAAGACGTTTTCAGCCTTACGATTTACATCTTCGGCATACGTAGCCGGAGTGTAGTAAGCATCGTATCCTTCAGCATCGAATTGATGCGCCGCATCTGCCGCAGCATCAACTGAGTTATAGAATTTTTGTATGGTCTTACCGTTTTTTATTCCTACTATGCAATAGTAACCTTCGCTTCCGGCAACGGTACTAAGAAACTCTTTGGTTTCCATAAGATTTCCACATCAGAGTAAGAGGGGCACCGTAGTGCCCCATTGTTTTTAGTCATCAAATTCATCTAGCAAACTTGCAAGATCGACATCAGCCGGTGTCTCTGCTTTTTTCTTTTTAGACACCTTAACCTTTGGTTCTTCGACCTCTTCTTCTGCTACCGCTTCTACCTTCGGCATTTCTATCTTAGGTAGGGCAGGAGCCTCTGCTACATCTTCCTTCGGTTTTACACTAAGCGCAATAAGTTTTTCTGTATCTTTTGATTGTTGCAACGCTATAGCTATTTTAAGTTCATCCTGTTCCAACACACGTATTGGTTTGAAGCACAGTTTGGGTGTGGAAGAGTCTGTATCAAAACGTAGTTCAGTAAGTAAAGAAGCTAGTGGAGCTTTCTGTGAGTCCAACAAACGGGCATAAGTCTGTAGACCCATCTTGTTTTTGTTGTCACCGAACACGCTGGTAGCGGGCAGTGAAAGCTGATAGACATCATCAGACACAACCTTACCGTCAGCGTCAGCAAGCAGTACCGCAACACGCTGAGAGTATCGGCACGCACGCCCTTCACCCATACCAGAACCTTTAATGTTTTGTGGGCAGTCAAAACACGTCTCTGACTGACGATCACTAGACACAACATCTTGTGATGGACGGCCAGTTTGCGTATCTCCAGACCAACATGTAGGGGGGTTATTTACCCCAACTTGGTACTGTCCCGCGAAATACATACGTGAGATTGGGGCTGTCTTCACGATAACTACGCTTATCGCACGTTGTTCCAGTTCTCCTACCTCTTGACCGTTGACTACTTTACGGAAAACACCACCACGAATGCTGAGTCGGTTAATACCACCCGCAGAAGAGCCACGTCCAGAGGCATTGGTGTCAGGTTGGAGTTGCCCGAGAAGTTGTTTGTACTCGTCAGGCATATTTTCAAATAAAGCTAAATCGCTCATACATCTTCCTCATCGCTGAAATCCAGTTCAAGTTGAACAGGTTCGTTTTGGTTGTCATATACAGGTTCAGGTGCTTCTTGCTTCAAGGCCGTTACCACGTCAGGGATACTGAAACGGTACGTGTTAGCTACCTTTATATAGGTGTCTTTTGGTATGTATCCTTTACTGACCCAATCACGGATAGTAGGGATTTTGACCGAAAGATATTTAGCTAGTTCCTCAATCGGAACATAACTTTCACTCATTTCTTCCTCCGTACAGTTACAGTGTATTCGCTCTCACAATTTAACCCCTGTGGGAGCTTTTCGGGGTTGTCCTCAAGGAATTGCTTTATATTCCCCTGATGGATTCTTTTCTCAAGAAGTTCTGGTACTTCATTCTCAAGAATAAATTTGCCCATAGCCTCCCAATCGGAAGTCCAGTATTTAGACTTGGTAGATCGATAGAACGTACCGTTTTCCGTACGGACAGATTCGACACCGTTGTCTTTACAGTGCTCCAAGAGTTTGATTTCTATGGCTTTCATCTTTAGTACAAGCTCTTCTTCTTGTTCTTTTAGAGCGGCTTGTAGCTCTACCTTCTTGTCTCTTATCTTTATATAGACCGAGACCAACCGATCTAAGTCGGGTTTCACCTCATTACTCATCACGACATCTCCACATATCAGATTAAGTTTAGCATGGTTCTTCTTGGTTTGGTGCAGTTTAGTCTAGTTATTTTTATAGTTCAAGCATATTTTGATATAAATCTATTATTTGTGAATGAATGTTTATCCGCTCGTCTAGCATTTTGTAGATGCGTTTCTCTACCCTAGAGCCTTCTAGCTGCACTACTGTACAAGGATGTTTCTGACCCGTTCGATGAACACGAGCGTTGGCCTGTGCGTAGGTTTCCAAAGAGGACGTTGGCCCCCACCACACAATTGTGTTTGCCGCAGTTAGCGTTACACCATGTGCAGCCGCTTGGGGTTGGATTATCAGGACTCTAGGGTCTGGGTCATCTTGGAATCTGGCAAATATCTCGGTGCGTTTGGACGCACTCACATCACCTCTGATAATCTCGTTTGTGATACCGTCAGCTTTTAGCTTCTCAGCCAGTACGTCAATGACGTGCTTAAACGGTACAAAGATAAGAATCTTCTGGCTGGACTCGTCAATCACCTCACGTAGAACCTTGTACCGATTCTTAATATCAAACTCCACCGTCTCTCCAGTGTCGGTGTACACAGCGCCACAAGATATCTGTAGAAGTTTGTTCATAGCTACTGCGGCGTTTGCAGCAGATATCTGTTCTCCTGCGGCTGTCGCCATAAGTTTATCTTTGAGTATCTTGTAATATTTTTTCTGCTGTGCGGTTAGTTCGACCTCACGTTTTACGTAGGTCATGTCGGGTAGGTCTAGGCATTCGTCTTTGGTGAACCGAATAGCCGGTTGGAGGGCGTTGAATACTGTATCTACAGCAGTAGGTTTAGGTAACCACTTAAACTGCGTGGCTTTGAACATCACCATATCTCTGAAAGCCCCAAAAAACTTAGGTACGTTCTTTTGGTTAACAAGTTTGGCTAGTCCGTACGCGTCTACCGGAGACTGCGCGGCGGGTGTTCCGGTCATCATCCACAACCATGTTTGTGGCTTTAGGATAGAGTTCAGCACTTTCCAGCGTTTAGATTGTGAGTTCTTGTAGTGAGTAGCCTCGTCCACAATAATCAAATCAAACCCACCCGCTTCGATAGCGTCTTTGACTATCTCCACGCCGTCATAATTGATAATGACGTACTCTGCTTCCCCGTTAATTATTTCCTGCCGTTTCTTTTTAGGGCCGTGCGCTATGTCTACTGTACGGTGCATAGCAAACTTGAACAGGTCAGCCCGCCACGCCGAATCCATAATAGATATAGGGCAGATAATTAAGACACGGTTGATTAGTCCCTCGTTCATCAGGAAGTCGGAAGCCCAGATAGCGGAGCCGGTCTTACCCGTGCCTTGCTCGTTAAAGCAAAACGCCCGGTTATTTAAGGTTAAGAAAGAGGAAGTTGTTTTCTGATGATCGAAAGGCTGGTACTTACCTGTCCACTTATACTTGCCCAGTATGGGGGATGGCACATCTCTGACATTTAAGTTTTTTAGAACGCGGGATTCATCAACACCCCAGTTAACAATAACGTCATTTGCGTTAAGTTGTTTGCTTTTTGGTATCGCCGCAGTAATTTTTTCGGGATTACGAACCCGCAGAAGCAAGCCTCTGTTATCGACAATTTGCATCACTCCTCCTTGGAGTTGTTACTTAGCTTTCTTTGCTTTCTTTTTCTTGTAATTGCGAGAGCGGTTCTTGCTCTTAGTTTCTATCTTGTAGCCGTCTTTGTTTGTACCGCCCTTGCTCAGAGCTTTGTTATGGCTAATATCCTTACCTTCACGTTTGTCAGCTTTGCCGTTCTTGTTCTTATCTACGCCTTCCTTGTCTACTTTGCGTCTGGCCCGTGCGCGTATCGCACGTTCCTTCTTCTCATTACGTTCCTGTTGCTGCTCCCACTCTTTCTTGTAGGGTCTGGGTTTATTCTTGTATGGCATCATCTTCTCCCATTGTGTGGGCATTCAGTTACGACACAGTGCGCTTTGCAGAGTCCTGTCGGTCTTGGATTCCAAACATCTTTGTCGTACGCTTTTTCTAGCGTTGCGTAAGCAGTTAACCACTTTCGCCACAAATCTGTTTGGTTCTCTATGGTGTACACTTCTTTAATAAAAGCGTTACACACCACGAACAGCAAACCACACTTCACTTTCGTTCTCTCAGGAAAATGTCTGAAGACAGCAAGAGCCATTAGCTCTAGTTGTCCATTGTCTGCATACTTAGCAGACTGACCGGTTTTGTAATCTATTACTGTAGCAACGCCGGTTTTGTCGTCTACTATTAATAGATCGGCTACACCTCTAAACCACACATCTTTAGCAAAGAAATCACACGGTTCAAGTTTCTGAGTCAACCCCATCTTGTACTCGCAGAGCTTCTCGCCTTTCATACCTATCAGCTTATCTAGTGCAGCCAAGGCATAATCAAATCGGGGGTCTAACTCTTTAACTACACCGCCGACGTAATCTTCGGCGGCTTTGTGAAACTCGTTTCCGTAAAGGATAGCTTCGGTTTCAAAGTTCTCTTCGTAATCTTTTACTACCTTTGTGTGGTAATACTTCTTCGGGCACTGATCAAACGTCTTTATGCTACTGTCAGAACACGCTGGTTTGGTATCCACTCGATACACTCTCCGTAGTTTTTGCCGATCTCCACGTCACCACGCACGGGAAGGCCGTTCGCCCACTCCGGTGTGTAACGCATACAGGAGTCCACGTAGATAGCAGCTTCCTCTACCTCCGTGTCTCTGACACAGCATACCACAGAATCGTGTACCGTTAGCAAAATAGGATACCGCTTAGATATCCTTAACATCTGTTCGGACATCACACAACGTGCTATTCCCTGACACACGTTTTCTATAACTTTACCGCCGTAAATCTTAGTCCAGCCCCGTCTAGTCTTGTACGAAAACTGAACACCTTTCTCTGTCTCGTCAGCTTTTAGCTCGTTGTAGTACATCATCAACCCCGATGGGAGTTGAATAGCGTTGAGATTAGGCACCACTTCGAGCACCCCCTTACGCCCAAGTTCTGCGGAGTAGTCTTGGTAGATGCGCATCAGTGCAGTCTGGGCCTGCCGCCATAAGTTAGTAATTGAGTCGTTCGTGTCCCTGTAGATACGTACAATGCGTTCTGCTTCCGCCGCTTCTACGTCAACCCCGAACGTCTTAAGTTGGTCACGGAATCTTACTGCCCCCATTCCATATCCGGCTCCGAGGATTGTAGTCTTGCCGATGAAGCGTTGATGCGCAGTCACTTCGGATTCAGGCACACCATAGATAGCTGCTGCCATCTTCTTGTATACATCTTCTCCCTTCTCAAAAGCCTCGACCAGATCATTCTGACCGGCTAACCATGCAAGTACTCGTGCCTCTATCTGGGCAGAGTCGGCTTCAACCAGCGTATACCCTTCTGGTGCTACGATACATGACTTCAAAACTTTAGCGTTCTGACCCCGACTTGGTAGGTTCTGTAAGTTGATCTTATCCTGACCACCCCACCTACCAGTATGCGCTGCGTAGTATTTGATCGGTACAGGTAATGCGCCACGCAACGCGATATCAATAAACCTTTCTGTACGTGTTTCCTCTAGCGTACTCTTAAGTCCTATGCGAGCTGCCACTAACGCTTGCACCTTTGGGTCTTCGTGTTCTTGGAGAGCCTTGAATGCTTCATCGCTTTTGGCGAAAGCAAATGTTTCCTTGCCTGTACGCAAACTTGTTTTGGTTGGAGGAATAACACCCAGTGATTCCAGCGCCTTAGCAAACTTAGGATTGGACATCAGTTCGTCCTTCTCAATCCCGCATTCTTCGAGCAAGCGATCTTTTTGGACTTTTAGATTCGATAGATGGTCTTGCAGTTTGTTCATGTCTAACTCAAGCACAGGGTCTACGAACATACGCAAAGTCATATCTATAACTTTAAGTTCGCTGGCCGGGAATTTGCGCTTACGCATAAATATGTTGAACAACTTATAGGTTAGCTCTACATCTTGTATACAGTAATCCCCATACCGTTCTAATTCGGCATCGCTAAAATCTTCTCGGCGTTTGTCCAACGCATGAATTACTTCGTCTCCTTTCTCTCCGATATCGTACATCTCTGAGAGTCTTTTAAGTGACGCACCTGCGTCAACACCGTGTATTGCACGCGCCATGCAAAGAGTATCAAGGTATAAACGAGGGTGAATATCAAGCAACCAACTAAGAATAGCACCGTCAAACAGAGTGTTATGAGCAAGTACAGCACACTCTTCCCAGTTATAGTTGTCATGTAAGTACCTCTTCAGATCACTGAATGCTCCACTCAACCATACTGTCTCGCCGTCATTGACCTTTACACTCACACCAATGATTTCAAACTCAGGACTACGGATATATTGTTCTGTAGTTAGTTTAGTTAGCGAGAACGTCTTTGAGTAATAGGTCTCAAAGTCTACGGTTATTATGTCCACTACAGCTTACCTTCTTGTACTAACGCTAGGCGATTGAGTTCGTGCATTGCAGCTATGTCCTTTTTACTTTGGCCGGTGTACGCGACAGCCAATCCTTCTTTGATGAGTAGCTTGTTGATTGTGGTTCGCCCCACTTTGATTTCTCCCAAGTAACGTCCAAACTTTCCTTTCTCTTTTGTTCGGAGAGCATAAACTTCTCCCACGATGAGAGTTTCCTGAACGTATTTCTTTGCGAGGAGTCCATGAGCTTTCTCCTGTTTATTTCTTGTGCGGCATTCGGGAGTATCAACACCGTACAAACGAATCCGCTGATTGTGCATCCAACAATCAAACCCAAGATCAATATCAACATCTGCTGTATCTCCATCCACGATTTTTCTAATGGTTGCTTTATATTCGTACATCTATTGTTCCTCTACAATTTTCTCTCTAAGTATTGCGTCTTCCCAATTCCTGCACCACGGGCAGAACCAACCTTTGCGGTAGGCTCGTGGATGCTCGTCACCGTCTTGCTTCTCGACATAGCCAAGCACCTCAAGCATCTTCTGGCCGCATTTACACGTCTGCTCCAGTTTTTTGTACACCTTTATCTAACACCTGTATAAAACACATGTTTGTGTATGTTAGCTGTAACTTGTCCTGTGTACGCCCACTCGGGGAATACTTTGGTGCTGTGGTAATGAGTCGCGCCGCCTGTTATGTCGGGGATCAAACCACTTAGATGCACTATGTATATTGCATCCCGCCAAGCCCGTTCATCGTGCGGGTCTTCCGGTTTACCATCGCAGTAAAAGCTAAACTGACACATGTTGCGTATCGGGTTACCGTTCCAGTAGTAACCTTGTTTGACTACATCACACGCGTTGTCTGGGTAGCGTGGGTCTTCGATTCTGTTTCGTATTACATGAGCGACTGCAATCTGCCCTGCATCTGGTTCACCTCTAGCCTCAAAGTAGATAGCTAGGGCTACGCACATGAGCGGGGTGATCATACAATTCTCCAAATCCTATAGGTACCGTCAGGTTGTTTACGCACCGTCACTACCCTTTCATGCCTAGACAAAAACATTTGTGCGCTGGCTGCATCCCTGTAGTTATCAACTGCAACGCTATCACCGACTTCCATATCTAGCAGTGGATCAAACTTAGAAGCCCGCCCTCCTCTACGTTGGGGTACTGGTACGTCTTTTTCTATTATAAGTTCCATAATTATCTCCTTGCTGGTAACTGGTTATGATTAGTGAATAGCGATTCCGTAATTAGGGATTTCGTATTCATAATTAACTGTCTCATCGTTGGGTGACATCAAGAACGCGCCGTTGTTGGTATGAAACTGCATAGCCATCTTTGTAGGGGGCGACATAGTAATGACGTGTGAGACATTCGGATACATTACAGGGACAGATTCTAGTAGCTCATTTACCAGCCGACTACCGGCCCCCTTAGAGTACGACCACAAAGAATAAAGACAAAAGACCGTAGCTATGCTTGTATCGTCTTCATCAAACTTGGCTTCGACTTCTTCAATGAGTTCGTCTATCTCTCCGGTCGCGTACGTTCGCAACTGATCTTCTGTTCTCGGAATAAACGGACACATCACCGTGCAGACAATAGCGTTTACCTTCATGTCGAAACCCTGTTTGTCCACATCAGCAAACACACGAAACTTTTTCTCGAAACGTGTTACGTTATCTTCAAACAAGTGTGGACGAACAGGGTCATCGGCTATGTAGTCGATGAAGTCTTCCATGCTACATTCAATCAGCATCGTCTTCCTCTAGTATCTGTTCGAGTTTATCTACCGCTTCAACAAGACGTTTGCCTAGCTGTATTAGTTCTTCGGCATGTTCCTCGTCTATCTTAATTGTTATCTCTAACATGCCTGTCCCACTCCCGCTCGCGTTCTTCGTCTGGATCAACTTCGTGTGACCGCCACTTATAATCCTCGTCCTCATCACCTACACGGTTCGGATCATCCGGTATTGTGCGCCAATCGTTATATACTCTACCC
>BCSF01000394.1_pt1 | contig 17857 bp, 20 predicted proteins | sample 1016431 | NCBI WGS metagenome assembly BCSF01 (sample SAMD00045685;SAMD00045686;SAMD00045687;SAMD00045688;SAMD00045689;SAMD00045690;SAMD00045691;SAMD00045692;SAMD00045684;SAMD00045690;SAMD00045691;SAMD00045692;SAMD00045684;SAMD00045685;SAMD00045686;SAMD00045687;SAMD00045688;SAMD00045689, study...
ATTATAAACATCATCAATTTTAGTAAAAAATAATCTAGTATTAATAGGGTCAATAGCAGGTGATTCAAAAGTAAACTTTTCTTGTATTCTATCAATAGAGTTTTCTATAGTTCTTATATCTTTAAGTAGTCCATTTACTTCTGAACTATACTCCATATCTCTTCCAGAAAGCATATTGGAATCTATTTCTTTATTGTATTTTTTAATTAAATCATATCCTTCATTAAGTGTTATTTCTTTTCCACCTACTTTAACATCTAATTTAGGATTAGCACCTAGCTTTACAACTGGGTGTGACAATAAAGCAAAATCATAAAATCTAAATAATTGTCTTTTATATTTCTCTGTAAGTTTTTTACCTTTACCTAGTTTAGCTTCAATAGTATTAGCTAATGCTTGTTTAGCTGCAATAATTTCTTTACTTAAATCTATCTTGTTAAGTCCTTTTTGTTTTATAAGAAATGTATTTTCAACAACACGTTGCAAATCGGAAACAATACCATCTCTTCTGTATCCTCCCATTTCAAGTAAATCAATAATTATTTCACCTTGCTTTGTTAATAAATCTAAACCTAATATATTATTAGCTTTACCTCTTAAATTTTTTCCTTCAGCTAAACTTTTTAACATAAACTCTGGATTCAAATCTCTATACAAATCAGCAATACCAAGTTCTTCAAACACTTTTCTATTCTTTACGTTTTTATAAGTTCTATCAAGTGCTGTTACTATATCTTGTCCTCTTGCAAAATCAAAACTAAATATGTCATTAGTCATTTCAATGTCTGCTATTTTTCTTGCTGTTTGTAAGTAATAGTTAGAATATGTATCTCCCTTTTGACCGAACTTACCCCATTCAAATATAAAGTTTTGTGCTTGTTCATACAGAGAACGTTCACCGTCTAAATTAAATGTTACTTCTTTTTTACTACTAATTGCTTTTGCAAAGTTTCTAAAGCTTGGCATAATAGTAGAAGCATCTTTTTTAAACTTGTACCAACTTAAATCAGAAGTTACATCCTGTCCTTGAAGTTCTACTTTAAAAAAGTCTTGAAACATTTGTTCTACATTTTTTCTAACTGGTCTTATAGATATATACTCAGAAGAGTCTACTGCAGTATTAATACCAACATAACTTACATCTTTTAAAAAGTTAAAATCATCTAGTCTAATTTTTATTTGATAGCCACTACCTAAATCTATAACACCGCCATTATTTTTAATCATATCAAACATCATTTGAAATTCAGTAGTAGCATTAACAATAGTACCAACAGCTTTCTTACCTTGATATGCAGCTTTACCAGCTTTTAATCTCATTTCACTACTAAGCATTTCACCTAATTGTTCACCAAATGTTTTCTTTCCTACTTCCCCAAAGTCAATACCATATCGAGTATCTGCTATTGTTTTACCAGGATTGTATTTATCTGGCATACCTTTTAAATCTTTAGTAGGTTTATTTACATCACCATCATTCAGTTCATAAAATATTTTATCTTGTCCAAATGCTTTCTTCATAACACCTGGTAGTGATTGATATCCAGTAACAGTATCACCATCGTTGTCTTTACCACCAAGGTATTCACTATTTAATTCATTAGCAAAAAAGTTAAATCCACCTTTCTTTTTAAATCCAACAAACTCTAATGCACGTACACCACCATTACCACTATTAGGTGTTCTCATAATAAGATAGGTTAACGCTTCTTTGTAAGCCATATAATCTTTTCTATTAGACCTATAGTTTAATTTTTGAAATGTATCAAAAGCATCTTCAAGTCTTACAGGCTCTTTAACTCCTTCTACCGTAATTAACATATCACGCATAGAGTCACCCAACATAAACTCATTATCTTTTAAATTAAAATCTTTCTGCATCTTCTGGGTATATAGTCCAGAGTATGCTTTGAATCCATGCTTTACTTTTATTTGATTACCTCTATTTAAAATATATCTAGCAAGTTTATTACTAATAAAATTTTTATATTCTAATTGGGTATTAAATGCATGATTAGTTCTTTTCAATATTTCTGGAGTAAGTCCTAACTCAACCAAGTCTGATGGGTCTATAGACATACTATCAGATAAATCTATTTCATCTTCCCTGGTATTTTCTAATATATCTCTAATTATTTTTTTAGATTTTAAAGAAACAGGATTATCAATTAACGAATCAACTAATGATTGTATAGCTATATCATCAACTTTAAACTCTACAAAGTCTTGTCCGCTTTCCATAAACTTTTTGGTAGCTTCTTTATCACCTACCATCATTTTTTCTTTTAGTATTTCAACAGCATCAAAATACTCAATAGGAAAATCTTGAAAAGTATTTTTATCAAGAAGTTGTTTGTATATCTTTAACATACCTCTTTCGTTAATTTCAATAAGATTTTTAAATACATAATCATTTACATCAGGATTTATTAATAATTCTTCTGCTCTTATTTTTGCAATATCTAAAGATTCTTTTAATGACCATGTATCATTTTTACCATCTATTAATTCATTTAATGAAAGCTTACCTTTTGATTTTAAACCACTTCCATACATCATCATATGTATATTGTTATCAAGCATAAACTTATTTAAACCTTCTGACTCTGGTCTAAATCCACCAACCTTACCACGTATTTCACCTTTACCATTTCTAGCACTAGCCCTAACTACTGGTTTAATAAATCCATTTTGTCTAGATAATCCAAAGGTATCTACAATTAAATCAAATACATCATCACGTATAATCAAACCGCCATCAGTTCCAGATTCATATTCTTTATCATAGCGTTTTAATATCTTATCTTTAATAGCAACCATATTAAGATAGCCTTGAACTTGTCCATCTATGTATCCAAGATTATCTAAAATTTTTACCATAGATTCAGAAGGAACTGGTATTCCTTTACCTTGATATAAAGGTTCGTACTTAACTTCTTTTAATACGTCTATATTAATTTTCCCATCTATAACATCTTTTTTAAATTCATTTACAGCTTCTGTAATTTGTTTTCTTGATTCACCAGTACCAGTTAAATATCCATTATCAACTAATTTGTAAATAAGATTAGATACAGAGTATAGTCTATCATTATTCTTTTTTAAAAACTTTTTAGGTACACCTATATCTTTCGATTGCAGTATATCTACCATCATATCTAAAAACTTTTTACCTTTTGGAGTCTGAGGGTTAATACCGTTTGGTATTTTTTGTGCTATAATAGTACCCTTATCTTTTGGTGCACCGTATATATAATATCCTTTTTTGTATAATTGTTTTTGCAATTTAGATATAGCTTCTGAAGGATTTAAGATATCTAATGGTGCTTCATATCTATTGCTGTTAGGTTCTGTTTCTAACAACCTTACAATCAGTCTAGTGTTTTTCCCGTAACGTATATCAATACCATTGGGAGATTCTTTTGCTACTAAGTTTTTACCGTCAGCATCTACTTCTAAATTTTTAGCACCATTACGAATCATTTTAAGAGTACCGTCTGCTAATACACCAACTTCAGATGTTTCTGCGTAGGTTTTAGTTCTAATAAAAAATGTTCTTAAAGGATTTTCACCAACTTGATTAAACTTAACTTCAAAATCTGGATGAATTGATTTAAAATCTTTTACAAAACTTGTATAACTTTCTGCATTGTAAACAGACTTTAATAACATTCTTTTCAAATCTGCTCTTGAGTAACCTTCATATCTACTATCATTTTTAATTTCTTTATAGACACCTTCCAGTGCACGATTAATAGATATAGGGTCTACAATGTCACTAGACTTTTGAGCTTCAACTAGACTAGCAAAATCAATACCAAGTTCTTGTAATAGTTGTTCGTTTAATTCTTTTAAAGCATCTTGTCTACCTTTTTTATGTTCAGCCATTTCTTTTAAAAATGATTTATCTGATTCTATTTTTTCTTTAAATATAGTTCTATCAACATTAGGCAAGTCTTTTACTTTATCATTTTCTAATACTATTTCTGTAGCTTTTTTAAGGTCTTCAACTTTTGTAACATCAAGGTTTTCTTCTTTTGCTGTTTTTTCTATTTCTCTATTTATTATTTTACCACTAATAACACGTTGATTTTGTTGAGCTTGTTGTTCAAATAATACTTCAATGTGTTTTTCAAATTCTTGTTTTACTTCAGGAGGTGCATCTTGATATTCTTTTACAGCTTCTATTTGTTTTTTATATCTACCTATATTAGCAGTACCATCTAACATAGGATTTTCCATAATAATTTTTCTAAGTTTTAATTCATTTACAGATTTTGTATGTGCACCAAAAAAGAATCCCATTAAGTATTCATACATTTGGTCAGGTAATGGTGCTCCTTGTACAGTAGACATACCACCCTGGAATGCAGAACCTACAGTACCTCTAGCAAAAGCATTTAATATCTCTTCTTTTTGTTTATTTTGTATTAAAACTTTAAGAGCATCTTTACCTAATTTTTCTGTTTTAGGATTAGCTATTAACCTAGATACATTTACCCATTCACCTATACCACCAAATACTGCTCCTGCTAATGCTCCGTGGAATGTAGATTCAGCTATAGCCTTAGGTCCTTTCCATACTGCACTAGCACCAAGAGCTACACCTAAATGTGCAGACTCTCTAGCTACTTTTTGAAATTGTTCATTCTTAAATAGTGCTTTACTAAAAAATCCTTGAGATAATAATCCAGTACTAGCTATCTTATTAGTAGCAGAATCAATAGCTTTGTCTGCAATACGCATTGGTATTGAACGTATTTGCCATCCTTTAATATCTGTTATTTCTTCTACTGCTTCCTTAGCAGCTTTCTTACTAGCTTTTTCTGCACCTTCATCTACAATAGCTTTTGCAAATGGTCTAAATCCACCTATTTGTATCTTAGCAGCAGCACTACCCATATTAGCTGTAAGTTTACGCCCTGGTTGACTTCTTTTTTCTGCAAGTGCTGTATTTCTAGCTACAGACTCTTCTATACGCAATCTTTCTTCGGTAGCTTTTTTAGTAGGTCTTCCTCTTGCACGCTTAACAGCTAACTTAGCAGTACCTCTTTTTGCAACAATACCTGGTACTAAAGCACCCATAGATAATACACTGCTTATTATATCAGGTGCAAAACCTACAAGGTGTCCTACTTTGTTAGCAATACCTTCTGTAGTAGTATCAGCTTCTTCTGCCCATCCTAACGTTGTAAAACCTTCAGCAACACCAGATGCAAATTGATTTAGTACAGTACCTAAATTAGATTCAGATGCAACCATATCTCTGTTAAAATCTACGCCAACATCTTTGTTTAATTTTTCAATAAAGTCTATATCTTCTTCATTGAAATCTTTTGGATTAGTAGAATAAAGCATATTAGCTCTACCAATATAACTTTGTTCACTAATAGTACCAGACTCATACAAGTTTTGTAAATAACGTAATCTAGGATTCATTTTATTCTGCTATATATTCATTAATATAACTGTACAAACTATCGTATTTATTTTTACCAGCTCCTGATAATCTATCTACATCTAATTTATCTAAATATTGTTTATACATAGTAAATTCTTTTACTGTTTCAGGGCTTTTGCCTGCTGTTCCAGAATAATATTGATTTACTGCTGCACCGTGTACGTTTATAACGCTAGAAGATAAATCTGTAATAACATTTTCTAAATCTTTTCCACTTTTTCTCATTTTCTTTCTTACTGAAACCAATGGTGCTATACCCATAACTTGACCTAAATCCTTACTTCTTTTTTTATCTGCTTCTGACATAGCTTCATAAGCAGTTGGGGCCTCTCCTAAAGCTTGTTGAGCTAAAATATCTTGACCTAAAGCTAAACCTTTTTTAGTTAACATCTTATCTATTTCTGCTTGTTGTTCTTCTTTTCTAATTTCAGCTAACTCAGATTCAATATTCATATCTATTAATCTTTTTTTAGCATATGCATCTATCTCTCTCTGAGGTTGATTAAAGTCTCTCAATGCACCTAATAAAGTACTTAAGTTTTTAATTGTTTCATTACTCGCCATTTTATACCTCCATCATGTCCATTAAGGACTGTCCATAATTTTTCTTACTTAAACCTTTTTCTGCTCTTGCTCTATCTAATTGAAAGCCTGCAGCTTGTATGTCACGCATACGTGATGCTTCTCTTAAACCTAAATTAAATTGAGACTCTCGAGATTGTAATGCTCTAGCCATTTGTTGATTAGCAAACTCTTGTTGAGCTAATTGCATAGCTTCTTGACCAGCACCAACACCTGCTAATCCAGTACCTGCTATTTGTCCAGCCATTCCTTGTTGATTTGCACCATACCCCATTACTGCAGCTTGCTGTTCTAATCCTTGTGCTTCTGATTGAAAGCCTCTCATTTGTTCAAACTCTTGTTGCACTTCTCCAACCGTTCCTTGTAAAGATGTATACTGCTGTCCAAGTAATTCACTAAAGTCTGTTAATTTTTGTTTTTCTTTTGCTCGTTTTTTTCGACTACCAAAAAAACCAGTTACAGAAGATAATGCTTTACCGAATTTTTTAGCTTTTTTATATTTAGTAGAAACTCCAGCTACTCCTGATATCAATGCACCTAAACCAAACATTATTGTTCCTCCTTATCAAATTTTTGAAATACTTGACCTAAATCTTTCATTACGTTTAATATATTAAATTTTGTACCAGTTACTTTCGATGCAGCTTTTTTACCTTCTTGTATAATAAATTCATTGTTAGTCATTGTAGGTTTCATAGGCTGTATATCATCTACTGGTCCTATCTTTGTTTCGTATAATGATGATACCCTATCTCTTTCTGCATCATAGTTTTGAGAAGAACGATTACCAATCCAATGATAATCAACATATGCATCTTTTAATGTAAGTTGACCAGTAGCTAATTCATCTAATGGCATTTTACCTCTTTCTTTATCTGCATAAAATATTTGTTCCTGTAACTCCCTAGATAATTTAGAAAAATCTGGATTATCATTATTAACCCTGTTTAGTTCTTCTTTATATTCTTTTGGTATTTCTTGACCATAATGTTTATAAAACTCTTTGTATCTTGTTAATGCAGTCTTAGAAGCACCGCTACCTTTAACTCCACCCATTGCATTTTCTGATACTTCGTACTGAAATAAACCTCTTCCAGGGCCTTTAGTTTGATTAGTATCTCTTTGTTTTTGCACAGCATCAAATCTATTGTTAGACTCTATTTGTGCAACCTCTTCTCCGTGCATACGCAAAACTTGTGCGTGTTGCTCTCCTCTATTCTCTGATATAATATCTAATACATTCATTATTTTATCCCCAGTAAATTATTTAATCTTATTTCCCCTTGTTTTGCTGTAATCTCATCCATGCTTCTACCTGTTTGAAATCCTGTAACTCCAGCAGCCATAGTAGTTGCATTAACCGCTTCTTGATTTGGTAAAGTTTTTGGCATAACATTTCTAAAATTTACTCCAGTACTTTCTGCGAAAGCTGGTGTAGTATAAATACCATTTAAACTTAAACCAGTATCTATAGTGTTTGCTAAAAATAAATCTGCTGTACCACTATATAATAGTTGTTCATTAGCTATATTATCTTCTGTAGTAAGTCCTTGATTTTTTAATCTTATAGGAGCTTCTCCAGAAGGTGCATCTGGTCTCTTTGGAGCAGCACCCATATACATATCATCTAAAAATTCATCAGAGCTTGGTAAGTTACCTACAAAAGGTTTGACTGGTCTTAAAGGTGCTCTAACATCTACCCCAACTTCATCTACTTGCAAATCTCCTGCTAAATCTTCTTGCGTAGCTGGGTCAATTCCACTCAATCCCATTGTTCTTTGAACGTCTGTTCTATCAGGAGCACTATCAAATGCTCTTTTAGTCAAGTCTACGCTTTCTACTCTTCCTGTATCAGGATTATAAAGCTCCATATTTTTTGCTATAGTAGGGTCTGTCTTTCTTTTTTCTGAAAAATAACTTTGTGAAAATTCTTTACTATAAGGACCAAAAGCTCTTGCACCTATTTTTTGTAGCAATCCACCTCTTTGTGCATAGTCACCTGACATAAATTTATCTTGAAAACTTCCTACACCTTTTTCTAGTGCATATGTAGCCTCATCAAATGATTGTGCTGCTAATGCACCTGCAGTTAAATCTTGTAATAATCCAGAGCCACTATCTGCTTTCTTTTTAAAAATATCTGCTGACTCAGCACCTAACTGTGCTAATATTAATTGTTCTTGTGATGCCATATTACCTTACCTCCTGAAGCTGTGTCTTCATCCATCTTCCCTCTATTTTTATATATAGATAATTATCATTGCCTTCCTTTACAACTTTTCTATCTCCATCTTTACCCTGTGCATTTTTAGGTATATTCCTATCTACTTTTATAGGTGTTTCATATTGTTGTTTTGTTTCCTCAATATCTCTTGTATTGTTTTTAATAGTATGCACTCTATCTAAAATTCTTTTACTTTCTTTTTTCATCGCACTACTTTATCTCTGTATACTAATTGTATATCGTTTACTTCAAAATCGCTCGATATAGCTCCTGAAGCATCTAATGCTATACCAAAGCTCACTAAGTTCTTAAAGTCGTCAGGAACAGCCAATTTAAGCGTCTGAAAGGTACCTGACGTATCACTTAATCCACCAATAGTAGTCAAACCTAGCGGTGCATTACCTTTTTTACTACCAAATCCTTTTACGGTTATATTAGCACCATTTTTATAGTTTATATATAATGTATTTAAATTCTTTTGTACCATAGGTGTACCCATATCATACTCTTTACTTTTCATTATAGTGCCAGTAATACTATGTCCATACGATGCATTATTCCATTGATATAATCTCATAGAATCTGATGGCAATCCTATCATACCAACCCATTGTAATGTACCATCGTTTCTTGTTATTATATTACTAATAGATTTTTTTAAAGAAGTATCACTTGTAATCCAAGATTGAGACTTAATATCAAACATTAATATATTAGTACCAGTTACCGTATTGGTAATATACAACTGCTTTGTTTTTGGTATAAACCCAATAACATTATTATCATGATAGTAATTTGTTTCCCAGTCATCAAATAATGGTTGACCATTTTCGTTTAAATGTATATCCAATATTCTATTACCATCATATATGTAAGCACCATACGTATTAAACCAAGCTACAAATCCTTCACCCTGTACTACGTGATAATCTTTTTGACATCCTTTATATTCAAATGTAGCTTCTAAAAATTCTATATTTCTTGATACATTAATAATAAATAAATTTTGTTTTTTAAATTGTAATAACTTGTTACCCGTATTTGCTAACTTAACAATACTATCACCATCTTCTACTTCAACATCTATAAAACTTTGTTCTTCAAAATAGTCAAATTGATTTGGTAAAGACTTTAATACTCTATCAGATTTAGTTACTAGCTCACGTTTTTCATTATAGTATTGAACATTACCTGCGTATATTCTTCTATTCAACATTGTAGATGTTTTAAATCCAGTATTAGCTTCGCCTATAATACTAGGTGCATCTATAATATAAGGTTCAACAGTTGGTAAAGAAAATATATCTTCACCTACTGCATATACAACACTACCTGCTGTATAAAAAGTAGGTGGATATACGTATTGTATTTCACTATTAGCTGTGTCTGTACCAAAAGGTTTATAACTATCTTCACCCGCTAAACGTAATCCTTGTTCAAAATCTACTTCACAAAATAAATATCTAGCTTTAACAGAACCTTCGTCTATAGTTGTATTTGTTCCATCGGCTTGTACAAAATCATCTATTATTCCCCAATATATTTTAAATCCAGAATAATTAGTTTCTCTTTGACCGAATCTTCCTACTAAACCAAAATGCAATATTTGTTTATATCCATCTGCTCCAGCGTTTTGAGGTGCAATACCAATATATGCAGCAGCAGACTCTTGAGCTATACCATTAAAATCTTTATATACTTTAGAACACCAAAAACCATATCTTTTATTGTTATCAATAAGTATTTCTGATTCAGGGTCATCATTAGCATGATTTTTAAAATAAGGTATAAACGCCATAGAACCTTCTTTATTTACAGTATAACCATCAGCTTTATAAGTATTCCAAGTAGCTAAATCTGTTTCCAATGTACCAAAAGTAGAATTGTATCTAATGTTATTTGTTATTGTTGTTATAACTACATTTGTAGGTATATACACCTCAGAACCTTCAGCAGGGTCAAAGTGAGGTTCACCATCATGCTCTACATGACTATATAATGTATCAACATTGTAATCATACCCTTGCCTACTGCGTAATGGTGCTATAAATAAATCGGTAGTAAAATAGTTTCCTGCTTCATCGTGAGCTATTGTATTGCTACCTCCACCCATTCTTCTTTGAAACTTGTAATAACTAAATACTTTAGGAGTATTACCAGCATTACCATAGTGTGGTACTACTCTAATAGCACCATCAACGTTATACATTTCAAGTCTTGAAGAAGTGTCACCGTAATTAATTTTATTTGTTTCTAAGTCATTAGTAGTAACATCTAGTATTTCTACTTCACTATTAACGGTGTCATTAATAAATAAATATTCTGTTTCGTTAATAACAGTAGGAGCACCAAGGTTTCTATCAAAGTTTGTATGCAACAATCCATTACCATGGTTCAACCCTGTAATACTGTTAATACCAGAATCAGTAGTAACAACTTCTTGAATACCAATCATTTTTAATTTACCAGGAACTTCATTAGTAACGTTATTCAATATCTGAAATTCGTTATCAGCTAAATCCCTAGAATTAGTATTATTGTTTACTCCTCCGCTGAAGTTACTTACGTTTATAGCTTTTTTTGGCATTCTTTTTTCTCTTTTTCTTTTTGTTGTATAGTCTTCTGCTACTATTAGTAGAAACCCCTTGGGACTTTCCCCCGATAGATTTACTTGTTACCGTCAATTAACTCACCCCATAAAGTTGTTTTACCGTCAGTTATTTCTACTACTTCTACTTTAAACTCACCATTGTCAAACCAATCAACAATAGCAAATGCGTGACCCCAGTTATGTAGTCTACCCTTTAACCACTTATTATTTTCATGTGACATATCTTTTAAACATCCCATAGACCAAGCACCAATGTTGCCATCAAACTTTGTCATAGTATGTCGTTGTATGTCGTGGGTATGTCCATACATAACGTTCTCACCGTACGACTCTAAATGTTTCTTAGCATGATACGTAGTCGCATACGCACCATGAAAGAATACTAACTTACCTACTTGGATTGGTAAGTTGTATTCCGTGTATTGGTATCCTCTTTCTTTGATTCTGCACGCTTTAAAAAATGCATAATCACTAAGATAGGGATACTTGTTAGCGAAATTATCCAACCAGAGGTCGTGATTACCTTGGAGGAGATACTTTTCTTTACATTTAACTTTCTTAAGTACTTCATCCCATTCATCTAATCCTTCATTCACTAACCTTATATCTTCATCTACTAAAGGTAATTGAAACTCTAATGGTGGTAACTTTTTATCTTTGTACTTCCAAGCAGAACAAGATTCCCATTCTCCAACATCTCCTAGGTTTACAAAAACCTTAGGTTTAACTTTGAGTATTGCCTTCTTAACACATTCTACTGCAGCTCTATCCTCTAATGGATAATGCTGGTCAGGTATTACGATACCACGTTTTTTGAGTTTCAATGAAACCTCCTATTATTTAAGTGCTTTTTTAATTTCTGCAAACAGCTTGTCATCTAATTTATTTGAAGACTTAGAAACTAAGTGTTCTCCTAAATGTAATACGATAGCTTTCAATACTTTTTCAGTACCTAGTTTTGCAAGTAACTTTCCTAAAATTGGTCCCATTATTTTACCTCACAATCTTTTTCGCAAGCTTCAAGGCCTTTCATATATCCTTGGTGCTCAACAATCATTTGTTTAACTTCTGCTAATCTTTCGTTAGCACTTTGTAACTCCTGAACAAGTGCATTATGTTGTTCAACCAAAGATTCCATCTTGGTTTGTGCTTCTTGTTTTAGGTCTACTGTTTTTTCTTTTGCCATGTTACTGGTCTCCTATTATGTTATTATCTATAAGCTTTTGTTTTCTTAGCTACCTTCTTAGGTTGCTTAGAATGCTGCTTTCCCTTTTTAGTATCTTTTCTTTTTTTACGTGTAGTAGCTGCATACTCTGCATCACTAAGTGCTTTAATAGCAGCATCAGGTAAATAACGTTCACCAGTTTCTGATGACTTTTTACCAGACTTTGTTCCCCACTTTTGCTTAGTCCACTTTTTTAAACTCTGTTGTGACTTAGCTAATGCCATTACTTATAACCTCCACCTGCTGCTTTATATCGTTTAGCAAGCATTTGTGCTTTACGAGCAGACCATTGTCCAGGCCTTCCTCCTTTGCTACCAGCTTTAATTACTTGAAACAATCGTTTACGCATTGATGGTTTAGTATAATTACCAGCTTGATTTACTTTAGATTTAGCTTTCTTTGGCATTATTTACTAATTTTTTTATCGATAGGTCCATCATTCATATTATCTGTACTATTCTGTCCCTTACCTCTTTGTGTTTGTGCGTAATTGTCAGTACTATTCTTTCTCTTTGGTGGTCTACCGACTTGACTACCATATGTTCCTTTACCTTGTGGCATAACTATCTCCTTTTACCATTTAACTTTATTTGCCCAATAAGCTGCAGACATTTTGCCCTTAGCTATATTCTTAGCGTGTCTTGCTTTAAAACTTCTTCTACGTGCTTTACCAGCTGCTGTTTTAGGAGCTTTACCAGCACCACTAACGCCTTGTTGTCCAAAACGTATAGTCTTTATTTGCGTACCTGATTTAGCTACTACTACGTGAGATTTAGTAGGATGACCAGGAGTACGTTTAGGTTTATTATATCCTGATACACCAGCTCTGGTTAATCTCGAATCTTTTTGTCTAGCCATTATCCTTGCCCTCTACTTTTCTTTTTATAGTATTTAATACTATTTTTATTTCCATATTTGGTATTATTAGACATTCCTTGACGTGTTTTCTTCTTCCCGTTGCTTTTTCTAACAGCATTATTTCCGAATACTTTACGCATGATGTGTAATATACTACCTATTTAACTTCTTTCCTAATATTTTCTATAATAGTATTTTCATCAAAACTCATAGAAATACCAGGTTCAAATCTTTTTACTTCTACACCTTCTTTTAATACAATAATAGTAGGAACAATATCTATATTCCATTCCTTCACTATTACAGCACCAACTGTTTTGTTTTCAATATCTATTTCAGCTATATAACACAACTTATCTAATTGTTCTATATTAACTCTGTTTTGATAGTTCCAAGATGCATTTACCTGCACTACTGCACATTTCTGTATATTTAATGCTTGTATCTGCTGAAAACTATCCAAAGATACTGATTGCGAGTATAGAGACGAAGTAAATAACCCAAGTCCCAATAACCACATACTTATCAATTTTTGCATAATCCATCCTATTTATTGTTCATGTTTAGTAAAGTCTCGTTAATACTTCTGGTATCTTCTTTAATGTCATCTACCTTATCTTCAAGTGCCTCTACTTTGTCTTCTGTATTCATAATACTATTACGAATCATTTGGTCTTTTAAATCGTACTCTGTTCTACTTACAGGTGGTTCTGGTAATGCTTTAGCTTCTTCTATATCAGCTTGCAAATTAAACCATAGACCTACTACCATAAATATAGAAACTCCTACACTAATAGCTGTTTCTATGCTGAGAGTAAATTTAGTTCCTTTATCTACTTCCATTGTTGTCTCCTATAATAAGCCTAATACCATTGCTATAACAATACCAACAGCAGTTATACGTGCAATGTGTTTTTCATTCGTACGTACTCTACCATTCTGCTCTTTTACTAATTCTTTTATCTCTTTTATATCGTGATAAATATCTATTACTTGAGCTTCTATCACAGCTACTCTTTCAGCCATTTGTTCTCTGTATTCACTTACTTTCATAATCTACCTTATGGGAAACCTCCACCACTATCATCAAAATTAATTTGATTAAACCCTGGTGTTGTTTCTCCATCTGCTACTATTTTAATTGTTCTATTACTTGTTTCATGTAATGAACTATGTTGTATGTATCTAAATCTACAATACAATGTCCCATTACCATTAATACTAACAGCACTACCAAAATTACCAGTACCACTATTAACAGTTCTATATGTAGCACTATTACTTGGAAATCCAGAAGTAGATGTTGCTACTGCTAACCCACCTCTTACTACACCACTATTTAATGTATAGTATACATCTATTATATCAGAAGTAAATCCTGTAAAAGTAATACTTCTATTATAATACGTTGTACTACCTGGATTAGAGCCAATACTAATATTACCAGCACTCCAACTACTTCCCCAAGAAGTAGAGGTTAAGTCATGGTCATAACTATAAAACTCAGACATTGCATGAGGAGCAGAACCATCTGGTCTATTTGCTGCTGCATTCTCAGTATTTATAGTTACAAAAGTACCATCTGATATATCTTTTAACGAAGCATTGATTTCGTTTTCATTGCCTGTTTCAGTATATATATCATTAATACTAATTTGTCCTGACGCTGGTAAAGCCATGTATTACTCAGCGTCTCTAATTGCTATGTAGTCTGCTAATTCTGCTTCACACTCTGCAAGCTGTGCTTCTAAATTAGCTTTCATTGATTCACAATCTGATATAGCTGTATCAACATCTTTAGTTTCTTCCCAATCTAAAACAGTAACATCGTTACCATTTGGATTTTTCATAACTCTAGTATGTTTAATTGATACTATTTTTGGTGATTCAACTGATTCAACTGATTCTACTGCTGCAGCTTCTACTGCACTTATCACTTTAGCCATTTTATTCTCCTAGTTTAGTTTTGAGTCCATTTATTTCTTTTTTTAATTCCTTTATTGACTCAATTAATAAAGGTACTAATTTTTCGTATTTTACTGCCTTATAACCACTATCTCTTGTGGTAACTACTTCTGGTAATACTTCTTCTACTTCTTGTGCTATAACACCTACATCGTGTCCTTCGTTTCCATGGATAGTTTTCTTTTCTTCTTTAGTTAATTCTTTCCAATCAAACGATACACCACTAATCTGCATTACTTTATCCAAAGCATTGTCTAATGGTTTAATATTTTCTTTTAATCTTTTATCAGAAGTAGAATAAGCTACTACATCATTACTAAAATCTCCTCTACCATCTGTGGAATGTGGATTAACACCTACACCTAAACTTCCTGAAGATATTTTTGCATCTCCAACCACATCTAATCTGTAGCTTGCAAACGAACCACCTGTTCCAATACGAAGTCCTGTACTATTAATAGCTGCAAAATATGTACTACCACCTAGACTTCTAAATCTATGACTTCCATTATCATAATAATTATTAGAATCTCCTGTACCACCCATAAATATACACGTATTACCTTGAGGATTTCTTAACATTAAATAAGTATTATTATTTTCAAAAGATGCTACATGTCCTGTGCCAGTGGTAAAAGTATGTATTTTTTTGTCAATCCATAAATTCCCGTCTAAAAGAGAGTTGCCGCTAACATCTAATGTATAATTTGCACCTGGTGTTGTAGTATCTGATTCTCCATATCCTAGTCTTACACTATGTGCTACTGTTAATTTACCATTAGTAGTTAAAGCCATTGCTCCAGCAGCCTTTCCATGACCAGTATCTCCCCACCAAAAACCTCTATCAGCTTCATCGTTAAATTGAAAAGTCATACCATAGTCATTTAAACCACCAAAAGTAATAGCACTTTGCATACCTATTGCATAATGAGAACTTGTCCAAACTCTATATTTATCTCTTGTATCTGCAGCTGGCATTACAATCTTATTTGCAGTAGAAGCACTCAAATCTAAACCATTTTGATTTGCTGCAAATCTTTCAGTTCCATCAGCTATAAAACGTATATCATTATCTTCTAAGGAGATCATATCTGAAGTATTTACTCTTCTAATTTCTAAATTATTACTTCCCTGACTTGATATTATTGCTTTACCAGTATCCCAAGTTAATCTACCATAATCAGCTGCTGAACCCCATGTAAATTGACCATCGTGAGTTATCGTACATCTGGTAGTACCGTTTCTACCACCACCTCTAAACTCTATAGGGTCTGTACCACCTGAATATAATCTTAATTCATGTGATTCTGCACCAACGCTTAATCCACCACTACCATTGTCAAATATTCTTTGATCGTTAGCAAATTGTAATCTTACTGGTTGTGCAATGTGTAATGAACCATCTGCTAAATACATTTGTTCTTCTCCAGCAGTACTAAATCCTATCTGATTTGCTGCTCTTCGATAAAAACCTAGGTCTGTATCTGCTTCAAAACTGTAAGCTGGAAATGCTGCAGTTCCAGTACCAGTACGCATCCTATCTGCTTCTATATTTCCACCAGCTAATATACCTTCTTCGTGTGCAAAACCATAAGTATCTAAATTTTCTAATTGATTTCCGTGTACAGAATAACCAGTTTTAGTATTTTCTATTACGGGAGTATGTACTGTGTGAGTTGTATAATGAGCATCATCTCCCATTTTAAATACTTTTACATCATAGGAAGAATTTGCTTCAACATAAACTTGTAATAATTTTGTTCCATAGGTATTATCACTATCTTGACTTAATACTCTTACCCCAGTAATTCTATTTTGGTGTCCACCACACTTTACAACAGTAAAATTTCTATCTTGATAACTTCTTAACCATTGTATTCTAATAAATCCGTGGTCTCCAGAATCTCCGTCTGTAACTAATACCTCTCCAGCTCTTCTACCACTTGAATTATAAGCTACTGTCATCCAACCTGGACCTACTGTAGCAGTAGCAGCTCCGTCTCTTCTAAAAAATCTTGATGAATCATATCCATCTAAAGTATCAGCGTCTAAGCCACTTCCACTACCATCATTGCCTTGATGCCATACTTTATAAGAATTAGCTCCTTTACTCCAACCGCCAACTGCTAAATCATTTGTACCTCCGTCTAATCCAAATTAAACAGCATGATCGCCATTAATATGAAATGTCATAAACGCATCTGCACCACCTGTAGTTTGATATACTTGTAATCCAGATTGATTACCACTTGATGTATTTATTGCAGCGTTAGAATTAAATGTAGTAATACTACTTGCAGTATTTTCTGCCAGGTTTCCTCTTCTCGGAAAACTACTTTGATGTAATCCATCTAACAAGTCTGCATCTAATCCACTACCACTTCCGTCATTACCATCGTGCCAATGTTTAAACCAGCTACCTGCTGTACCGCTTGCAATATTTCTTGTATATAAATCTCCAGTACCAGTACCAGTCATTTGAACTGCTATAGTATTACTATAATATGTTACAGGGTCTCCGTGCCCCATACGAATAGCAGTAAACCAATTACTATTAGGATTTAAAGTTGTATTATTTGCAGCTTGCCAATACTGAAGTCTACTATCTCCAGGGTCGCCTGTATTGGAGTTAATCCAACTATGGTTATGGCTATCATCTACTATCGTTGTTGCAAAACTACCAGTCCCACTACCAGTAACATCTCCAGTAAGTGTTATAGTTTGGTCTGCAGTAGCTCCACTTTCTATTCCGTCTAATTTACTTCCGTCAGAAGCAACATCTCTACCGTCTACTGTTCCAGATACTACTATATTACCAGTTACAGTTGCACCTGTATTGGTAGTTTCAAGTTTTTTAGAATTGTTATAATAAAGGTGTGCTCCACCATTACCTACAAGTTTTAATGCATCGTGAAACACATTACCTAATGG
>BCSF01000395.1_pt1 | contig 17838 bp, 23 predicted proteins | sample 1016431 | NCBI WGS metagenome assembly BCSF01 (sample SAMD00045685;SAMD00045686;SAMD00045687;SAMD00045688;SAMD00045689;SAMD00045690;SAMD00045691;SAMD00045692;SAMD00045684;SAMD00045690;SAMD00045691;SAMD00045692;SAMD00045684;SAMD00045685;SAMD00045686;SAMD00045687;SAMD00045688;SAMD00045689, study...
AAAGAAGAGTCCAAAGTGGAGACATTGATATTAAAAATCCCACTTCTAAGGGAGAAAAACTCTTAGCCAAGACCAATAGAAAGATCTTAGACTTGCTTAACGAAGAAAAAGAAAAACAACAAGAAGTTAGAGAAACTCTTAGAGATGCCGCTAGATTTTCTAATGACCTTGATTTGGCATATGAACTTAGTCAAAAGGAAGAAAATTATCTGGAATTCAATCTTGAATCCATTGAAAATGACATCAATAGAGAAGAAAATGAAGAAGACCAAGATAAAAATGCTCTCAGTCTCCTCAAAGATGTTTTAAAGGTTAGAAAAGATTTTAATCGTTCTGCTCAAGAATATAGAAAGGGCATGCAAGACCTTGCTTCTAATATCCTACTCTCATCTAAAAAACTCAAGAAATTGAAGCCAAAACTAAAGGGTCTTTCTACAAATAAGAAAGAATATGAAGGGGTTATTAACGAATTAATTGAAACTGTTATGCTCGGTAGTTTTACTAACTTGGGTCAAAAATACAGAGCGACTAAGGTAAAAGAAAAGCCTAAATTGGAACTTAACCAAAAAGAGGAAGCAGAAGAAAAGAATAAATTAGTTCTTACTTTAGAAAGAGATGTTAAATTTAGTCCTCTTATTACTGATGAAGAAGCAAAAGATGTCTTAAAGGACACAGATGATTTTATTAGAAGAGCATTCAAAATAGAGGATTTAACAGAAGGTCTTGAAAACTTAGTGGAGACTCTTGATTCTTTACTTAAGAAGGAAGATGCTCTCCAAGATAAATTAGATAAATACTATCAAAGAATGGCATCAAAGCGGGAGGAAGGAGAATGACATGGGACTACTATAACGAAGGCGTGGATTTTACTATTGAAAAGAAGGTTGCGCCACCTAAAAAAATTCTTGATTCGTTGGACGGAAAGCAAAAAAAGCGACTTAAGAAAACCCTTCAAGCCGCAGAACCCACCGAGTTTTTCGGTCAAGACTTCACCAAGTTAGGCGAGTTGATTGAGACACTGCGCGACCTTGACCTCACCAAATCCGACAAAAAACTTAGCAAGAAAATGAAATCTATGGATGAGCGCAACATTGATATTGTGGCCACTGCTACGAAACTTCGTAAGGAGTATGAACTTCTTTACCGACAACTCCGAGATTTAGTTTATCCACGAAAAGAGAGAGATGATTGATATGTCAGATGAAAACACAATTAACCAAGAAATGCTTGAAATTATTAAGGCCCTTTCTGCAAAGATTGAGACTCTTGAACGAGCAGTATATAACAAAGAAAATCTTTTAATGAAGTCTGGCTTTGTTGTTGCTAACACACCTACTCCCATGATTGATAGCATGGGTGCTTCTGTAAATATGGATGGTGGGGAAATGAATTGGTCTGACATTCATAAAATGGTTGAGAAGGCAGGTGGTCAATAATGCCAGAAAGAGTGAGTAAAGAAGAAAGAGTCATTTCAATGACTGTTGAGAAAGCAAGACAGGTAAAGGAATTACTTCGGGAATCCATGGAAGGAAACCGCTTACCCGATGAAAAAGACGACAGAATGGAAAAGGTCAGCCTTAAGCGACCAAAGGCTGAGAAGGATAAGACCAAAATTGAGAATCAAGAGGGGACTCATTCGGGATATGGAAAGGCTGGCGAAACCACGCAGTTTAAGAAAATGGATATGACCGTTGGTGATGGGTATGCTGTGGATTTAGGGGATAGTGTTCAATTTGGACAATATGAGGACAGGAATAAAAACATCGTTGTTGGTAAAAATGCTCTTGTTAAAATTCTTCAACGATATAACAAAGAAGTGAGAGCAAAAGAAGGTATGCCTCCACTTCAGCGTTTGACGCAAATTACTATGAGTAGTGGGCCTACGAAAGACTTTATGAAATTTCTAAGAGAGATTTTTAATTATCAGTAGGTGGCTAAATGCGCCTCTCAAACATTGAGAAGGATAAGCGTCCTTCGGAAGAGATTCTTCGCCTGTTTGAGAAAACGAGAGTGGCTTACCTTTCTGCCGCCAACGACCCCAAAGAATATGGGGGCCGATGGAGAAGTGTTGTTGATTCTATCATTGAGTCCTATAATGAATTGGATGCCGCAGGCAACGAGATGAAAGACTACATCTCGGAAAGTCTCATTGAAAGTAAGGACATCAAAGACCCTACAACCATTAAGGCGAAGGAATTATTTGAAGGTATCAAGATGCTCCGCTATGCGTCGGATTTGGTTCAAGACCCCTTCGCTAAGAGATTCAAGGGCAAGGTTTTGGAGGCCCTGCTTGAGAACCCCGAGCAAATGGTCAAATTTGTTCATTACGCTCTTAGGGACGACAAAGAACCTCTTCCCGAAGAGGTCTATGCAATTAAAGACATTCCAGCCGACGATATTACTTATGGTTTAGAAGGGCTTGACCTAGAACCTGACGACATAGCCCTTTATATTATTGAGCATTACGGGGATGGAAAAGACTCCAAACGAACAGAAAGGGCTGTTGAATCTGCTATGGAGATGTTAGAACTCCTTATGCTTTCAAGGTACGATAAAGAAGAGTTTATGGATTTAAGTGCTGTTGAGGGAGTTAATCCTCAAACAGAAAATAAGTCTTTAGAAATTAAGAAAGAAAAGAAATCCGAAGAAGAGAAGTCTCTAAGCGATTTTATTATTCCCAATAAACCAATGTATCGTATCTTTGATATTGATGACATTAATGAGTTAAAAGGATTTAGTGGAGAATGGTTTGTTCAAGAAAAATATGACGGTATGAGAATCCAATTGCACAAAATTGATAATAATATCAAAGTGTTCTCATATAATAAAAAACTTATTACTGATAAATGCAAGGATATTGCTGATGAATTAAAGGCGAAGCACTTTGGCGACTGTATTCTTGATGCCGAATTAATTCTATTTGATGGCGAAGAGGCTTTGCATCGTGCAGACACTATCGCCCATGTGTTCAAAAATAAATATCCAAAGGCAACCCTCAAGTGTCATGTCTTTGACATTATGCGACATGAGAATCAAAACCTACTTGATGAAGAATTGGAGGACAGAATGACAATCATGTTCAACAATTACGCTCAACATTCCGCAGATGTTCTTAAGTTTCCTTCAAAGAAGGACACCCGCAGGGCAGATAACCTAAAGGATATTGCTGAATATGCAGAGAAAATTATGGAAATGCCCACCTCGGAAGGAGTAGTTATTAAGGATGCTACTTCCACCTACTACATCGGAACAAAAAAGAACCCCAAGTGGATTAAGTGGAAGAAATTTGTGGATTTAGATGTTATAGTTTTGGATAAGAAGAAAACTAAGAGCAACCTTTACTCATATACTGTGGGCGTTGGGCCTGTTGAGGAAGAGAATAAATTCACTCAAGAGGTTAATGGAATCAAATACATGAATGTCGGAAAGGCTCTCAATACAAAAATTTCTGTTGATGTTGGGGAAATTATTCGTGTGAAGGTTGATGAAGTTAAGAGTGCTGGAGAAAGATATACTTTATTCTCTGCTAAAGTTATTGAGGTTCCCGAGGTGGAATATCCAGATAAAATCGTCGCTTTAGAATTATTAGCGCAAGATACTAAAAAATCCCTTAATTACTCAATTGAAGGTCTAAAGAAAGGAATCAGTATTACTGACCATATTCATGGAACGGCTACTATTATTTGTAAATCTGATATGGGAGGATTTACTGTCTATGGTTTTGAAGAAGACAATCTCATGTCTAAAAACGCCATCATTAATTTAGACGATTGGAAAAACCAAGCCGAAGAAATTATGAAAACTAAGGCAGGAGCCTTAACTACGGCCATTACAAATTATCTTCAAGACATGGGGCCAAAAACTGTTAAGGAAGTCCATAATTTCTTAATGTCTAAACACCGAAGTTTATATGAAGATGTTATTGATGATGGCTTTAAGGGATTAAAAGAATGGGCAAACGCAAGAGAACATATTGAATTTAAAGAAAATAAACTTCATGGCGATGCTATTCTCAAAAGGTTGCTAAAATCTCCACTTTTAATTCATAGAGTTGGCGAACCAGAAGAAAAGGAAATTGAAGGAATTACTATTGACTATGCAAATAAAGATGGGGAATGTTGTGAAAAGTTAAAAGAGAATTTTAAGACATGGAGAAAAAATTTAATTGATACTCACATTAAAGACCATAATAGTTATGAAGAGTGGTATAGTGATTTAGTAGAAGGGGATTTACCATATTATGAAGCAACATATGAAGAGGAAATACAAGATAAAAATAATATGGTAGATTCCATGGATTGTGATGAGATATTACAGGTTATAGATGCTATTCTTTATGATACTACAATGGAAGGAAAGAGAAACCCCAATGTAGATTATAGCCCATTAGAACAAGCAGTAGAAGAATATCAAAAATGCATTCAAGGGGATTCTAGTTTTACAGACAAATACGCTATGCTCAAAGCAGACTATAAAACACCCGAAAAATACAGAGAAGGACAATTTAAGTTGTATTCTCGCAAAGACGATAATCTCAACATGGTTATGAAACTTGGAGATGAAACAATCAATTGGGTGATTGATACACAAAACGAAGAGGAAATTTTTGACCTATTCGGTGCGGCAGGGAAATATCCCGCCGAGGTTGCTCAAAACATTGACAGGGAAAAGACAGTGGATAGCGGAACAGTGAGACTTGGAATCCAAAGAGACGGCTATCACGAATACTTCTTGGAGGGAAATAAGTTTGAAACCAAATTCCATGTCCGATACCTCCCTGTTGGAGAGAACAAAATGTGGTTGGCTTGGACTGGCTACGAACAAAAACCCGCCGATAAGGAAGGGGATGAGGGATTGTGGAACATCTATGAAGACAAATTTTCGGAAAAGAAAATCCCGAGATAACCATGTTTCTTATATACTTGAAGTGATAACGAGGAAGTGTTGGAAATGTCCCTCCTACTAAAGAGAGAACAACCACAGGATTTCAGGATTCTAAAAAGCGACGACCTAATGATTGGTGGATATGCAAGCATTGAAATTGTTGATAAGCAAAATGATTTAATCACACTCAAAGCATTAAACGAAGCAGTAGATAAATACATGGAAAACCCAAAGTTTAGAAATGTAATGACAAATCATTCAAATGTTCAAGTCGGAGAAGTTGTAAAATCATACCGAGACAAAAACGGAAAGTTATGGAAAACAGAAGTTGATGATGTAGGGTTCTTTGTAGTAATCAAATTAAGAGATGATATTGAAAAAGCAAAGGAAATTAACCGAGGAATTAGAAAGGGTTCATTAAGGTCATTTAGTATTGGAGGACAAGCAATTCAAAAGGTTAAGAAAAGCCATCCCGAATTAGGCCAATATAATGAAATTAGCAAGTTAGAATTACACGAGGTTACGATTTGTGAAAAAGGCATAAACCCAGAAGCAAAATTTGATATTTTGAAACAAGAAAAAACACAGGTGAAAAAAATGAGTAAACTGGAAAAAGCACTGGAAGAGTTAGACGCACTGATGAATGAAGTGAATATGCTCCGAAAGGAACACGAAGAAGAAGAAATGGCGGCAAAAGGCGACTATAAGATGGACGAAGAGATTGAGGATATGGACACTTCTCCCGAAGAAGAAGACCCTACAATGGAATCTAAGGCTTATGTTTCCACCCTTGACGGTGCTGGCGTTGAAATTGGCGAACCTGCTGACAGAATCGTTATTGACAACGGAAAACCAAGAGCAACAGATATGCCCGTTGTTAAGGCATTTGAGAACACTGAATTGGAAACTCTTGACCTTTCCGTTGGAAACATTGAGAAGGCTTACGAGGCTTTCCGTCAAGAACAATTGGAGAAGTTGGCTTACGACAACCTCCAAAAGCAATTTGCCGCACGATTTGATGCTGAAAAGCACACCCGAGAAGATGTTCTCGCAAAGTCTCAATATGATGCCGCTTCCGAGATTGCTTCCCTTAAGGATGAATTTACCTCCCTCCGCAAGTCTTTGACCGCAGAGAAGGAAACCATTCTCAAGGCTCAAGAAGAAGCCACCATCAAACTCCCATCTATGGATGAATTAGCCGAAATGGACTGGAATCAAATCCACAAAATGGCTTACGGAGGAAACCTTTGAGGTGATAACATGGTAGGATATATTAACACTATTGCAGACTTAGAAGCACAAACTTACGGCCTTAACTTTAATGGAGCAAACAATATGCGTCTTAAGACGGCTGGAACCGTTAGCGGTATTCATGGTGGGCATGATGCCGCAACTCAAACCTCCCCAACATCGGGAATTGCTGGAAACCTTTACCAAGTCCTTTACGGACAGAAGGTTTGGTCTATGCTTAACCGTGAAGTGAACGCTCTTTCCGTTATGGCAAAGCGTCCTTATACTTCAAGCGGTTGGAGAGTCCTTTCAAAGCGTCCTGCTGGTGGAACGGGCAACACCCATTCTTTCACCCAAACGGGAACGGATTTGGCAGGAACCGATGCCCCCCGCCTTGACCATATCGGTGGTGTGCCGGAGAATGCATCTCTTTCAACTTCTGGTGATGGTTTGATTGCTATTGCCCCCGAATACTCTACGCTCTTTATGAGTCCAAAGACCGTCGCTCATCAGTTTGATTTCAGCGAATTGGCTATGGAAATGGCTCAAATTGACGATGGAATTGGCGACATTAGAGCGCAAATGCGTGAAGATATGGGTAAGCACCACGCCGAAGCACAGAATTTGATGATGGTTGCGCCTCTTGAAGCATACCTTCAAGCCGATAAGTCAAACGCCGCCGCAAACATTGAGCGAAACTACACTTCTCTTTACAAAATCGTTTCGTCCAACGCTGAATTAGACCAAATGGATGCGGATAACTTCCCTGTTTCGTCAATTACCAACGACATTTCAGAAGCATACCACATTTACGGAACCAACCGTGATAATGCTTCTTTCCTTGATTGTGTCGTTAATGGTGCAGACAGTTATGCTTCGGGTGGTTCTCGGCCATTCACTTTGAGCATTCTCAACGCAACGCTTCGTGAATTGCGACAGAACGGTGGTTCTCCAAAGGTTATCCTTACTGGATATGACACCCTTCAAACGCTTTCCGACCTGTTGCAGAGCCAAGAGCGATTCATGGACAGAAAGGAAATTGTTCCTACTGTAAACGGTGTTCGTGGTGTTAAGGGTGCAGAAGTCGGATTCCGTGTTGCTACTTACTACGACATTCCTTTGATTCCTGTTGCCGCTATGCAAAGCACTTCGGCTGATTCGGGAACCATCTCGGATATGCTCTTATTGGACACTGACCACCTTTGGCTGGCCGTTATGAAGCCAACCCAATACTTTGAGGACGGTATTTCCAACGGAAACCCATTCGGTGTGGGCCAGTTAGGGAACCGCGCTCTTTACCGCACGATTGCGGAAATGGGTTGTTCCTACTTTAAGGGCCAAGGCAAGATTACTAACCTTAAGTGAGGTGTTTTGAATGGCTTTGATTAAGGCGGTCACGATTTTAGCAGACCATAAGGGTATGACTACCCCCCGTGTTTCGGGAGACGAGTATTTCGTGGATGCAGTTATTGATATTAGCCAAGTTGTGGCGGCAGGTTCAGTGATTCCTGCTTCCGATTTTGGTCTTAACACCATTACTGCGGTTATGATTACTGGAGACGATAATCCCAATAATAGCACGAATGATATTGCCATCAAAGTAGAATGCAGTGCTACTGGTGCGTATGAATCAGCGACTTCTGTTGCTTTTTTGCATACAACAATGGCCAGTGGAACAACGCTTTCTAATGACGCTAATGGCGGAAGTGTTCGTGTTCGTGTCTATGGAAACCTTTGAGGTGTTAATTTGGCTTTAGTCAAATTCTCCGATGCGTCTAACATCGGTAGATTAGAAACACCTTTCGGTTTGCTCCGAAGGAATGCAGAGTTAGAAGTGGGAACAGAATGGGCTATTGCCAAAATTGGTGATAGAAACCTTATGTTCACTTTTGTTGAGGAAGATAGAGACGCTTTGAAAGAAACCAGTGAAAAGAGTCTTGTTATTCTCCGAAAGCAACTTGAAAAAGACCTTCCTGATACTTCTGCTCTCTGTGGTTTATTGCTCCCAAAGGCAAAAAAATCCACGGTTAAGAAGAAGACCACAAAGAAGGCTTCTTCTGCACTAAAGGAGTAGGCGGAAAGCCTAAATATGGCCCCCTCAAGTGGGGAATGAAGAGAGGTTATGCGTATGCCACAATGCCGTTCAAGTGGAGTCAAGACAGCCAATGCCGCTATTTTTGCGGGACAGGTGAGACTGATTTCAATTCATGCCGCCCTTACAGGAACCGCCCAAACTACCGTTAAGGTGTTTGATAATGCTTCTGCCGCAAGCGGAACAGAATTAGCAAGAATTATTCTCGCTCCTGCTGGTTCTGCTGACCCTGCCACCACTTTAGGTTCAACCTTAGCAGAATTTGATATGCATGGTGTTTTAGCCGTAAATGGTCTTTATTTGAGCATTTCTTCTGGAACAGGAGAAGGTGCGGCAGTTTCGGTTGAATTTGCTTGAGGTGATATAATGGCGGCTCTTAATCAAGACACCCGTTTAGTTATGACTATTCTCTTTGTTGGTGCATTAAGCGGAACCAATGTTTGGGCATATGCGGCCTTTGGAATGAATTTCCCATATGGCCCATTGGCTCATTCTGTTCTATTTGGTTTAGGAACAATTGGTGCAATCATGGTGATGAAAGCCGTCTTTGATTTGTCTTTAAATGATAGAATTGAGATGTGGCTTCTTGACCGTAAAATTGCAGCATATTGGGAAAGAAAGGCAAGGGACGAACAACAAAAGATTAAAATGCGAGAAAGCGCAAAGCAATTTATTACTTCCCCATTCTCTTATAATGCTCCCGTTGAAACGGAAGAAAACACCATTGGGAGTGAATTTTTAGCCACGCTACAATGAGGTGGTTAAATGGTCTTTGGAGATTTGGTGGGCTTCTCCGACTCGGACTACGCTTATAATCAACAAAGAGCGCATTCTGCCGATGTGTTTTTTATTAAAATGAAAGCATGGTTTTGGGGTTTCTGTGCTTGTCTCTCGGGTTTTCTTATTGGGAACATTCTTGGTGTTTTTGATATAAACATCATGGGTTTCCTGTTTGACACTTTGTTAAACGGGTGGGGGCATTAATGTCATTAATGACGGGTTTTGCTATTTTAGTCGGTGAAGCAATTATAGGATTCTACAAAAAAGTTCACGCAATTAATTTTGGAGTTTATGGGGCAACAATGGTCGGAAAAACAACACTAAGTCATCAATTGAGAACAAGAGGAGAAGTTCCACAAATACAAGAAAGAACCGTTGGAAGACATAGAGCATCAAGAAAGAACATTAAAATTGATGGAAATTCACACACAGTAAGAAGCGCAGACATTGGCGGAGAAGCAATTTACTGGAAAGAATGGGAAAAAGATATGCAGAATAGAAGAGTTAAATATGTCATATTTATGATTGACCACCGACATTTAGATAGTAATTCAAACTTAGACCATCAATTAGCATGGAAATTTTTAGTAGATACAATCATTTCAAACTCATGGTCAAATGGCAAAAAGAAAAGAGATTCGGATTATCCAATGGCAGTAGGGATTTGGGCAAATAAACATGATATATGGGGAAAGAAATATCCTTTAGAAAAAGACCAACCAATGGATAAGCACGAAATATTTGAACCATTTGCATACGGAATGAGAAAACTAAACGACAAAGGAATACCGTGTTTTAAGTATATTGTATCAGCAAAGTCGGAACCTGAAATGGTTTATAGAGGAATTACCACAATGATAAAGGATTACTGATTATTATGTGGTTTGATGTTATCAAGGCCCTTCAAAGAATTGCTCTTAGTGAGAATGATAAAATTGACAGAAAATGGAGAAGTCCTTCCGAACAAGTCATGGACAGAAAGCCCGATGGACTTTGGTATTCTTTTAGTTTAGGACAGGGATGGATGAGGCGGCAAATGGATAATTATGGGTGGTTAGAAGCCTACAAATATATTTTATACTTAGATGTTTCACCGCTAAACATTTTACAAATTAAAAGCGCAAAACAAGCAAGTGATTTCTTAGACAAATATGCCGCTACTATTGGAAAAATTGATTGGCCCAGAATAGCATCAGAATATGATGGCATTGAAATATTGAATCTTTCAAGTTGGGCATACCATAATAATGAAATAAGACAGCAATTCTATGGATGGGATATTGATTCGGGGTGTATTTGGAACACAAGAAACCTAAAAGTAATAAAGGTAAAGCCGATTGAAGAAAGACATTATAAAGCAGAAACGGAATTTCAAGGAAGGGATTAAATGTATCAACAACAAATTATAGGACAAAACGCACCAACGCAATTCAACCCCATGTTGAATCCGATTGAACAGGCAAGAACGGCAGGACAAGTCATTGAATATCAATTTATGGCTATTAAACCAAAGAAGAAAGAAAAGGAACTTATTCGGGTTCTTCTTCCAGAGCCTAAGTCCTTCCTCTTCTTTAAATATGGCAAAAAGTTCAATCTCAAAGACCGTTGCATTGTTTGTGGAATGCATCACATTTGGGAACAGGGGGATTACCTACGACCTCCTATTCCTTTGGAGAAGGTTGTCAAAGGTCGCCCACTTAGGGGAACATATTGCCCAAAACACGCCTCTATGTTCAAACAATTAGAAATGCTTGAGCAACAAATTCTTGCTGAAAAACATGGGCTGGACTTCAAAGCATTTAAGCCAAGAATGCCCAAAGCGTTGTCGGGGAAGCCCATGACACACCTTAGCAAAAACGATGTTGCCTCCCTCACCGCCGCAGGTTATTTTATTAAACCACCCACCCTACAAGATAACAGGTCGGCCACCAACGAGGCCATAGAATTGGTCGGGCAAATTAATATTTTGACGGACAGACTCAATTATTTGATGATTCAAAACGGAGTAAAAGCACCCGAACAAATTGAAGATAAGGAGGAATAAATATGGGACTACTTGGAACAAGAAATGCAACCGTATTAACTGCGGTTCAAGCACAGAACGACCAGCAATTTAAGAATGTAAATAATCTACTTTCTTTGCAGGATAACCATGTTGAAGAATTCTTCCAATATCACGGTGAGTTATTCTTAACCGCTATGGAACAATTAATGGAAGATGTTGTTCAACGAACCGTTTCGGATATGTTGAGCAAGTTATCTTTTACTAACAATGCTGGAACAATGACGGTCAATGCAGATACTCTGCAAGAATATCAAAAGATTACTCAAGAAAATATTGATTTGGATATTCAAAAGATTCTTAATGCGGCTATCAACAGTGAAGTTGTTATGCAGAGAAAGATGGCAAAACAACAATACCTTGAATCTCAAGGATTTAGTAGTGGCGCACAACCGCCCTCCACGGGGATGGCTATTGCTGGAATTACGGGACAAACCCAACAATACCAGCAGGTTCAAGGAGCAGTGAATAATGGCTCGGGCTATCCCATTCCTCCTTCGGGAACAGATGGCTACGGAAGGCCTTATTGGATTGATGCTCAAGGACAGATGTCATATGAGCCACCATCAAGTGGACTTCATTTAGGTGCGGCAATTCAAAAAGGTGCGGCTTGGGCTAAATGGTTAATGTGAGGTTTATAGTATGGAATATCAGGTTTCTTGGGGTATTGGTGGCGACACCTTACTTATGCCTTCGCAGAAAGATGTTATTCGTGGACACATTCAAAGATACTTAACTGCAAATAGCCGAGAACATGATGCTATTTCTGACGAAACTATCAAAGCATTAGAAACTCTTTATGGAAATCTAAACGAGAGTGAAGCAGACGACTTTACTACTATTCTTAGTGATATTGTAAATGACATTCTTCAAGATGAAGATATTGCCATTAACTTTTACAAGAAAGATAACGAAGCGTGGGAAGAGTATCTCGGTGGTGCTAAAACTGCTAAAAATGATAGTCTGAGAGAACTTCTAACAGATTATGCGGAGGCCACCACTCTGTATGAAGTTCATGTCGGTTCTTCGGATTATGACAGGCTTCGTGGACAATCTGGATATAAATTTGGCAGAGATATGCAAAAATTACCAAAGTTTGATTTGGATGCTTTCAAAAGAGAGTATAATTTGAAGCCCGAAATTTACGGAGGACGAATCGTATTAGAAGTATCTATTACCAAAAAGGGAGCAACAAAAACTCGCGGGACTTTTGAAGAGGCTTACGAAAAAGCCATGAGAGCAAGACCAAAACTTAGAAAAAGTCTTAAGAAAAAATTTGAGGGTCTTTCTATTGAAGCATTGGTTAAAGGAATTAATAAAAAACTTGGCGCAGCAGGTGAACTAACACAGGCAAAGTTAGACCTTATGGAAGAAAGATTTAAGAAAGGCAGAGTCAAATCAAACTTAAAACAGCAGTTAATTAAGATGGCAGTAGATTTAAATTCCACCCTTACAGGTTCTTTTAAAGAATTAATAGATGATAACATAGGAATAACATATAAATTAACCGCATTAGACCCTAATATTATGTTTTACGATGTAAGTGGAAGTGCTTCATATACCAAGGAATTAGGTATTTTAGCACAGGCACAATTAGATGAAAAATCTAAACAGATTAAAGAAAGAGGCGTTGTTTCCGGCGGCTGGACTTCAAAATCTGGAAGCGAAATTAAATTTAGCCCTGCTATGTTTGAAAGAGATGAAGACGATATAGAAGAAGAAGAAGATTTTAAGGGAGAAATTTTCTTGGAAGCAGAAACAGTAAATGGCAATTATAAAGATATTACATTATTTACTCTTGAGGATATGGTTCCCGAAAAATTCCTAAAAGATGGAAACGCAAAAAAGAAGATTTTCACACTTCGCATTAAGACTAAGGCTTTGTTTGACCAATTAGTTGCTGATGGTAGGTATGTTCAATTTCTTGACTTCGGCGTAGGAGAAATAGATAAAGTCATTGTAAATATGGTGGAAGTGAAGTTTAGCCTTCCTCCGCAAAAAACAAAGGGAACAACTACTACCGAAGGAAATTTCTTTAGAACTCAGCAAATGTTAAACGAAAGGCTATCTAACATAAAAGTTGCTACCTCTCTTAAATCTGCTCCTATTGCTATTTGGGACACACAAACATACTCCCGAGAAAGCATTAATCCCTCAAGAAAAATGCAAGAACACCTAAGCCTATTCAAAGAAAGGGTTGAGGATTTGATAGATTACTACGATGTAGAAGTGAGTGGCGAAGTAAATGACATGGAGGACTGATAAATGTCTATTACCTCATCACCAAGCGATTATGACAATTCCTACCACACTGGTTCAGGCGTAGCGCAATCATATGAAAATGGCTATGGATTCTATACCGATTTTAAATCGGTCGCTCATTTACTTCAAGTGCCAGAATTTGGCACTACTACTTATCCGACAATTAAGCAAGTCGGTGCAATCATTAAAAGGATTGAAGGGACAGTGGATGATAAACTCAAAAGAAGTTATCGTCCAATTATTACTAAAAAAGAAATCCATAATTTTCAATTTAGAAATCATCCCGGTCAAACTCTTTATGGTGGATATGTTGGCTTTATTCAGTTAAGGCAAATGAAGGTTCGCAAGATTGTTTCTCTATTGGTTTGGTCTGGTAATGATTATAAGGAAATTGCTTCTGCTCAAGCCAAAATTCAATTGCATGACAACTTTAGAGACATTTATTCTATTATTTTACAACTACCAAATAGCGGTGTTGAATTTGAAATGGTTGCAGAGAACACTGTAAATCAATTGGGGAATGATGAGTTTTGTAATACCTTTGGAATCAAAACAACCACTACTGAAATTTCACACTTAGTTAATGGCGAGTTTCCAAGCACTTCGCAATATACTGGGGCCACTTCATCAAAAAGTTTAACCTCCAGCAATTTGTCGCTTTCGGACTTTTTCTTTGCCCAAAAGGAGGAAGGAAATGGAGGGACTGTCCTCTTCTCATCCCTACTTTCGGGGGATGATGGGGCCGATTGTGTCCTCAAGGCGACCATAAAACAGTCAATTGCACATACAAACGGAGATACTAACCTTGTTGTTGCTGATTCGTCTAAATTGGCCGTGGGTATGGAAATTGAAGACCAACATGGAAGTCATATTCCTTCGGGAACAACGATTACTGCTATCGTTGATTCCACTAATATTACTATGTCTGCCGCCGCCACAAACACAGGCTCAGGAACAGGAACATTTACAACAACAGACCAAATCCCAACTGTTTGCCCTTTAACCGCATTTACAGATAATGACGACATGAAAAGAACGGGCGACTATTGGCTCTTAGGGGAAGAGGGCCGAGTTTTCTTTTTGCAGGATTATCCCTACCACACTCGCAATTCTGTTTTCGTTTCTTATGTTGCTGGAAACGCAAGGGTTCCTGCCGCAGTTCACGAAGCCACCACAAAATTAGTTGCGGCTGAAATTATTCGGCATGACGACCAAAGCGTTTTGATTGCAGAAACAGGGGCAAACATTTCAACGAAAGAAAAATATGATATTCTCAAGAAAGAGGCTATGGATATTCTCAAGGGCAAATCGGATATTGTATATTTTATTGATTAAGTAATATGGCGGGGTTGTGAAATGGCAATAAAAATTGACATGAAAGTGTTTGATGAACTATTGCGGATTCAAAAAGAAAGAAAAAAGGCTATGGATGAATTATCTCTCTCTCTTGGTCATGATATTTCTTTTTCAGAGGAAGAAGTCATAAAGTTTGCTATGGAAGATTATGAGAAATATATCAATAAGCAAATCAATACGGAGGTGCAGAATTGGATGAAGTCTCTTTACTTATAGATTTAATCAATAATAATTGGTCGTCTAACGCCACTGCATTAGTTTCGTCCGGTGATATTTCGGCTTCTCATGCTGTTGTTCCCGAAGTTATTGATATTCGCACTACTGCGGCAAACAAAGGTGTTCGTGTGGATTTGAACCAATACCCTGCTACAATTGTTATTTTTGAAGACTCGCAGAACATTGAATATCCCACGGTGCATTATGATATTCGCCACGAAACCTACTCTTTCACCATGCACATTCGGGTTCTCCATGATGAGAGGTCTGGACTGGATGCGAATTACGGCAAAGACAGGCTAAGGGCTATATACCTGATACTTCTTAGAGTCCTTGAGAGCAAGCGTACAGGTTATACGGCATCAGACGGTTCCCGTTTCCAGCAATTATTTGTAGGTTCCCGAAGCGAGTCAAATGACCGAGCAAAGCGATTATTTGGATATAAAGTAAGTTTAGAAGCAAAGCGATTCGCATTAAGTATTCCCTAGTAAGTTTGTTCAATAGGGGAGGAAAGCAACATGGCGATTAACACAGATATATTTTTAGGTAGCGGAGCAAATTTGGCATTAGTGCCAGAAACTGATTTGTATATTGGTTTAAATGATAGCACAACTACTTCAACTGTTATTCAAGCAGAAGTAGATTTTGTAAATAATTATCTTCTTGTTGAAGATATTTATGTTGGGTGCGTTGTTGATTATTACGCAGCAGGAACAACAACTCCTGCTTCTTCCCACATTTGCACAGCAAATGGTGTTTCAAGTATTACAATTAGCCCTGCTCATGCTCACACTGAGGCTAATGGCGACTTTATCATTATTAGAAGTTATGGTGCGCCATGCGTTGGTCAAAAGAACGGGACTGTTAAGAGATTAAATGCTGATAACTGGCTCGGCGTTGTAGAATCTGCTTCTTTCCCGAATGTTGATGTTGAGGTTAAACAATTAAATTTGAGCCTTGGAACAACGAGAAACTATGAGCATCAATATAAGGGAATGGAAACCGCAAGTGGCGGAAACCTTAACTTGGTTGCTAATCACGGTGCATTTTTGTATTATGCTTTAGGTTCTTGTAGTCAAGTTGTCGCAACAATCATAGCAGATAGTCCAACAAACCGATTAACTGCTGATACGGCAGGTGATGTTTATATTGATACGGGCGGTGCAGGGGCAGGAGAACAAACAATTACGACTCATTTAAGTCAAGGCCCAATTTTCTACAAAACAGGATATGCCGCAACAGGAACGGCAGGGACGGCATTAACTCCGCCATTGTTAAATCACTTGGATGCTTACACCAATGTTGAGCAATTAACGAGAACAACCACAACCGCCACTGCTCTAACAGGCCCTATTACTTACACCCTTACCGAAGCCAACGGTGAGGAATTGCCTTCGTTTGCTCTTGAACAAACCCTTAGCAAATTAGAATCCTCAAACACTTTCATTACAGGAGATACTGGTTTAGCCACCGAGTCGCATAACTTTGTGCGAATCGCAAGAGGCAACCGTGTTCAAACGCTCACTCTTACGGCAAATGAGAACGAAGAATTGAAAATGACGCTGGATTTAAGCACCCGTGGCGTTCACCGACTTAAGACCAATGAATCATATGAAGCGAGAGGCGGCGCAGGTAGCGATAACGACAAACTGTTCAATCTTAACGACACTTCCGACGATGCAGAATTCCTTGAACCGTTCTTCTTTTCTTCGGGGTCTTTCACCATTTTTGGTGAACAATTCCTCAAAATTACAAACCTTAGTTTGACTATCAATAACAACCTGCAAGAGAAGCGATTTATTGGAATCGGAAATAAGTCTCTTAAAACGGACATTCCTTCTTTCCGAAACTATGAATTGTCTTTTACTGCATTAGTCACTGATAATAGATTATTTGAAGAATTATTTGACCAAGCAGAACAAACTGGAACGGGCCTTACTGATGATAACGGCTTAATTCAGTTAGTCTTTGATAAGGCCAACGGTGAACAAATTAAACTCCAGTTTAAGAATTATATGATTAACTCTGCTAACTACACTATTCCTGATGATAAGGGGCCAATTACTGTTGAAGCAACAGTCATGCCAAGAGATTTGGCTCTCTGTGAAGTTAAGACTCACTGGGTTTTGCAGGGGTGATTTCATGGATAAATATGAAAAAGCCCGTTATATTGAAGACCTAAAGGCTAAGACCAAAAAGAAAAAGGTCGTCAAGGAAAAAATTGAAGAACCCAAAAAATCTAAATTAGAAGAATGATATTCCACCAACACCGTTTGTTTGTTTGTTGGTTTGAAGGTGGAGAATATGTTAAGTGATAAGAAGATTGTATCAGATAAGAGTGCTTTATTTGCACTAACCGAGCCTACGCTACATTATATCCGTGTAGCACCCGAAAGTGATGAATACCTTAAAGTGTGGATTAAAGAACCCACATGGCTTGAGGTGGACAAAGCCATGAACGCTATGATGAAAATTGATGCAAAGCGTCAAGATATGGACATTGACCTAAATGCAATGTTTCGCTTCATGGTTGAAAACTTCATTGTGAAGACAGAGCCTTCTCTTTCGGCGGTTGATATTCTCCGCTTGACACCTTATGTTGGAAACCAACTCAAGGAAATTCTCCCAAACCCTTTAACGGCCTTAGAGGGGGATGAAGAAAAAAACGAAGAATGAGAAAAATGTTGAGAGGAGGACAAGGTTCTCCTAGCGATATTTCTCTCATCATCGTCTATACTTTAGCCAAAGCGTTAGGAATTAGCCCCTTAGAAATATATAAAATGCCAGCAAGTTTAGTTTCAGACTTATTATCTGTTCATAGAGTCATGTCCGAAATAGAAAAGGAAGAAATGGATAAGATAGAAAAGAAGGCTAGGAAGTGATTTTTTGAGAGGCCTTGAACTTCAACTTAAAAGGCTAAATAGGCAACTTTCTGAGTATGCTAATTTACAAGATA
>BCSF01000396.1_pt1 | contig 17792 bp, 29 predicted proteins | sample 1016431 | NCBI WGS metagenome assembly BCSF01 (sample SAMD00045685;SAMD00045686;SAMD00045687;SAMD00045688;SAMD00045689;SAMD00045690;SAMD00045691;SAMD00045692;SAMD00045684;SAMD00045690;SAMD00045691;SAMD00045692;SAMD00045684;SAMD00045685;SAMD00045686;SAMD00045687;SAMD00045688;SAMD00045689, study...
GATACTGGAGAACAGCGACAATGAACCGTATACGCCCAGTGAGTTCGACAGGCTTGTGGGTAGACTGGCGCAAAACGAAATGCTCGTCCGTGACGAGGAAACGCGGCAAGACAAAATCAATAAGGCGCGTGAGGTCTGGGACAGAGCCGTCCCGATCAGCCGAGAAAACAAAGACGCAATCAGACCGGCGCTACTTTACCTGAACTCGCGGTCTCTTAGGGCGTCTACAGCCACGAATGTAGCGAGGTTTAGTCCAAACGTATACGACGGCCCCGCTATCATCTTCCCCGCTTTAAACGAGCGTGGAGAGGTTCAGGGGGTGCAGTCGGTACTCCTAACCGTGGACGGCAAGAAACGCGAACACAATGGCATTAATAAATACAGCCGAGGAGTTATAGCGGGTAACGTTATGCGTATCGGCGACGAACACGACGGAGGCGCAATCATTATGGTCGAAGGGCCAGAGGATGCGCTTTCGGTTCATCAGGCAACAAGGAGCCACGTTGAAGCCGTAATCGTGTGTACTTTTGGCAAAGCAGGGATGCAGACGTATAACGTCCCCCGCGCTTCGGATGTAACGATTTGTGCAGATCCCGACCTAGACGTCGAGAAATGTGCAGACGTGCTAAGGGGCGACGGTAGCACGTCTGTTTCGGTAGTCAGGTTTGATAGCTTGGGCGTGGAGAACGTCAAAGATGCAAACGACTACTTAAAGGAGGCCGGCGAGGAGAAATTGAGGCAAGCCCTCGCCGGCGCTAAAAGTGTCGAGCAAGTCAAGCAGGAAGCTATCGAATCGGAGCGCCAGTGGCCGACGCCATACGATCCCGTTGACCCCGCAAGCATACCAAAGCGGCGGTGGATCTACGGGCGTCACTACATCCGTTCTAACGTGTCGGTTTTAGCGTCGGCGGGTGGCGTTGGTAAGACGTCGATGCAAACCGTCGAGGCGCTTGCCATTGTGACAGGCAAGCCGCTACTTGAGGAACGCGTTATAGAGCCTTGTAATGTCTGGCTGATTAACCTCGAAGATCCTATGGAAGAGATGCAGAGGCGGCTCGCTGCGGCGATGATCCACTACGAGATCAAAGCCGACGAGGTTCGAGGTAAGCTATTCCTCGATGCGGGTCGAGACTTGCAAATCATTTTCGCAAAGCAATCGAGAGACGGGCTAGACGTTGACGACGAGCTGCGAGAATACATGGCCAACAAGATAAGAGACAATGATATCGGCTTGGTTATCGTAGATCCGTGGGCCGGCGCCAACTACATCAACGAGAATGACAACATGGCAATGAACGCGGCGGTCGCAAGCGTCCGACGCATAGCCGACGAAACGGATTGCGCTTTCGTCTTAACGCACCACATCCGCAAGGGTAACGGCGACGACGCGACAATAGATAGCGTCAGGGGAGCGGGGTCGCTCATCGGCGCAGCTCGTGCGGCGAGGGTCATTAACAAGGTGAGCCAAGAAGACGCATTAAAGTTAGGCGTCAGCGAAAGCGAGGCGTTGGGCATATTCCGCATAGACGACGGCAAGGCGAACCTAGCTCCGCCCGCAGAGAAGGCGCTGTATCGTCGTATGTTAGGCGTGCAGCTTCCAAATGAGGAATATGTGGGGGTCGCTGTACCGTTTAAAATGCCCGACCTGTTCGACGGCGTGACAACGAAAGACGCTCGCAAGGTTCAGCAACTTGCAGCCGAGGCTGAGAAAAACGAAAATCCGTATCGCCAGTCGATGCAAGCAAAAAACTGGATTGGCGTTGCGGTGGCCGAGGTTTTAAATCTGGATCTCGAAAAGCGTCACGAAAAGGCGAAGGCCAAAGCAATCGTCAAGCAGTGGATAGATTCGGACGTGCTGAGGCTTGATCAGTATCTCAGTAAGCGACACGGTCGAGAAGTGCCTGTCGTGATTGCGGGGACACTCATAACAAGAGAGGAGGCGGGGCTATGAGCAAACACAGTCTAAAGTCCAAGCGCAGACATCCAGACGCTCCACGGGAGCGCATAACGGTTGGCCATATAACATTTGAAATGTGTCCAACTAACGCGACGTTTGCGCTGATAGCGGGCGATGCGGTGCAGTCGAAAGACAGGAAGCCGCTTTTCTCAGGGATCATCGAGCCGGAGATGGAAAAGGAATTACGTCGGGTCGCTTTCAGATTTAAGTCGATACTGGAGGCAAGGAAGTGACACGCCCATATTACGAGACGGAGCAAGACCTACAGAACGAGCGCGACGTTGCCAAGATCATCGAGGAGGTGCATAACTGCAAGCTCATTAAAATGCCGATCAAACTAAGCTTGGACTTCATGGCGGTGAGAGACGGTAAGGCGGTGGCGTTTATCGAGGCGAGGCAGCGCAAAAACAAAATGGAAAAGTATCCGACGTACATGATCAGCTTATACAAAGTTATGATGGCGAAGCAGCTCGAAGCGACGACGGGCTTGCCGTCTCTGCTTGCAGTGCAATTCAGCGATAAATTTGCTATGATAAAGCTACCGCCAAAGAATATTGAAACTCGAATAGGCGGTCACACAAATCGTGGCGATCCGCAAGACATCGAGCCGGTCGTACATTTCAACATAAACCAGTTTAAGGTGGTGAAGCATGAGCGACGATAAAAATATAATAGGACAAATCGTATACGACGACGAACTGGGAGCAGTGGTCGAGTGGAACGCCGACGAGATAAAGATACACGACCAAGCTAACTGGGAAGATGTCGCGTTTGCATTGAGCGCTTGCAAGGACATACTTGCAGACGTCTCTATGATGCACGCGCTGCTAGATGTCATGATGAAGGAGGGTCGTGATGTCACAATTCACTAGCTTCCACACTTTCCACACTTGTGGTGTGGTGAGGTGTGGAAGGTGTGGAGAATATACGCAAAAACCTTCCACCACACCACTACGCCTATATAAGGCGTGGTGTGGGGGTGGTGTGAAGCGTATTCAATTTAAGTGTGGAGATTTAATATGAAGAAAAGAGTTACTGGTAATCGTGCGAAGCGTAGGGGAAGAGATCTCCTTGGCAATGTGGAGGACGAAAGCAAAAAGATAAGCGCTCATGTCTGGGGGCAGCTTGCGCCTCTCGATGAGGTGGCCAGAGTTAAGGTGGAAAAGTGGGGCGATAGATTAACGTCGCTCGTTAGCCCAGAAACTGCGGGAAAGTTCGAGGCGGCTTACGAGGCGCTCAAACAGGCGGTTAAGGATAATGATGTCATGCGTACACACAAATTAGCGGGGCAGCTCATGAAGGGTTGGCAAGTGCTAGAAGATGAGGCGCTCAGCAACGGACACAAGCCGCTCGGTGGAGATGCCTATTGCGTCGAAATGGAGGAAGGTGATATCGTTTGCTTCGCTCTAAACGAGGTGAGTAAAATACGAGAACAAAATCCGACGTGGACAGTTTATAGTTTTGAGGACGCTGCTAGAGTTCTGCGTGAAGACTTCTCGTCGAGGTTCCTCGATAATGCTTTTAATACGTTTCCAAATGCAAAGGTAACGGAGGTTATGAGGGACGGCGAAATGAAATGTAACTGGGATTTAGGAGGGGATGAGATACCGTGGTAAAAATGAATAGAGATGAGATCCTGAAGGAAGCAATGAAAATTATTAACACTGATCGTAATGCTGACTATGGAGACGCTAAGGATAATTTCAATAATACGGCTGATCTTTGGTCTGCTTACACTGGGCATGAGTTCAATGCCGTTGACGTCGCTGTTATGATGATGCTTGTCAAAATATCAAGGATCAGAGTATCACCAAGTAAGGTAGATCATTTTGTAGATCTATGTGGCTACGCAAGTTTATGTGGAGAGATTAGTTCAGATGGTGGGTGAAGTCGGTAAAGCTAAGATAGCTGCAATCGAGCAAGTTGGTGAAGACGAAATACTTGAGCGCATTGCAAGCGGTGTATCAGTCAGGACATTGATGAAAGAGTTTAACGTCGGGTACAAATTGTTTGCTGTTTGGCTTGATAGCGCTGAAGGTCGAAGAGGTCGATACGAAGCAGCGCAACACGAAGCAGGACATTTCTATGCTGAGCGTGCAGTCGATACGGCTCAAAACGCTCAGCCTGAAGACGTTAATGTTTCGCGTCTCAAGGTTGATACTGATAAGTGGATGGCGTCAAAGATGAATGCGAAGTATGACACGAGACAACGCGACGTGGCTATCAATATAAGCGTGAGCGACTTGCACGCTCAGGCGGCTCAATTACTTGACGACGTGATCGAAGGTGAGGCTGAAGAAGTTGAACGTTGATTTTACACATTGGTTCACAGTCGCGTGCGTGCGCGTGCGCGTGCCGCAATGCAGCGATTTTGTCAAGTTTTTACGCAAATTATTTCGCAACCGCAGAAAAACGGGGCAAAATAGGCCAATAATTAACATAATACGTATTATGCGAATCCAATTATGCCGCGCCGCAGCATTTATGCTTTTTGACCCCCCCCTTTTTCTAGCAAGTCGGTGCAAAAGCCAATGACGTCAAAACACACACACGCCCCCAAAGGAGCAAAAGATGGAAACACCCCAAGTTAACCCGTTTTTAAAATTGATGAAGCGCTACAGAAACGACCCCGTGTTGTTTGCCAAAGAGGTCATCGGAGTAACTCCCGACGATTGGCAGTGTGAGCTGCTTGAGGCGGTAGCGAACCCAGAGATTAGGCGCGTCAGTTGCCGCTCTGGCCACGGGGTCGGGAAGAGTACGGCGGTAGCCCTCGCAGCCGTCTGGCATGTTTTAATGCGCGTCCCCTCGAAGACCGTTGTGACCGCCCCCACGTCGGCACAGCTTTTTGACGCGTGTTTTGCTGAAATGAAAAATGTTGCAAAGCGTCTCAAGCCCCCGTTTAAGGATTTACTGGAGATTAAGAGCGACCGCATTGAGCTGAAAAGTCAGCCAGAGACGACGTTTATTTCGTGTCGTACGTCGAGGCAGGAGCAGCCGGAAGCGCTGGCAGGGGTTCACTCGGATAATGTGTTGTTGTTGGCCGACGAGGCGAGCGGGATTTCGCCAAACGTTTTTGAGGCGGCAAGCGGTAGTATGTCGGGACATAATGCGACGACCGTTTTGACGGGCAACCCGACGCGTAATACGGGGTTTTTCTATGACACGCATAATCGTCTGAAGGAGGACTGGTATACGATGCATGTGAGCTGCGTGGATAGCCCCCGCGTTGCTGACGATTTTGTCGAGGATATGAAAAAACGTTATTCCGAGGATAGCCCCGCGTATCATGTTCGCGTGCTTGGAAACTTTCCGCCGTCCGAGGAGGACACGGTTATTCCTGTTGCGCTGATCGATCAGGCGATGAATAACGACATTAAGGTTCACCCCGATACGACGGCCATATGGGGGCTTGATGTGGCTCGACAAGGCTCTGACAGCTCCGTTTTGGCAAAGAGGCAGGGTCCGATCATTCATCCGTTGACGGTTTGGCGTAATCTCGATTTGATGCAGCTCACTGGCGCTGTAAAGGCTGAGTATGATGCTATTGATAATCCTGCCAAGCGCCCCGCCGAGATAATCGTGGATTCGAATGGTTTTGGCGCGGGCGTGTTGGATCGATTGCGCGAGCTAGATTTGCCGGCGCGAGGTTTAAACGTGTCTGAGCGTGCTTTGCAGAAGGAGACGTATTTAAATTTGCGAGCTGAGCTATGGTTTAAGGTGAAGACGTGGTTAGAGGGGATGGAGGTTAAGCTGCCCCGCGATGATGCGTTATTTGCGGAGCTTGCGGCGCCACGTTATCACTTTACAAGCTCTGGTAAGCTTCAGGTTGAGAGCAAGGAGGCGATGAAAAAGCGCGGCGTTGCGTCTCCTGACAGGGCTGACGCGATTGCGCTGTGCTTGGCTAATGTTCATACGACAATGGCGTATGGATCAAGCTCCACAAGCGCTTGGAGTAAGCCCTTGCGGCGCGAGATCCGAGGTATTGTTTAGGCGTTTTTTCAAAGGTTGCAGTATAGATAGGTCAAAACCTGTACTATAGATAGGAAGCCGAAATTTAAAAGGTTGCCCTATAAGGGAGAGAAGCGTTTTGTCTCTCCCTTTTTTTACTTCAACAAAAGGAAATTATTATGTCTTTTACAATTATTAAAGGGCTTTCTCTGCCCGAACCTAAAAAAAGTTTTAAAAAGGGAAGCAAATTTGACGCCGTAATATCTAGTCTAGATGTTGGCGATTGCGTTAAGTTTAAAGGTAAGGGGGAAGCGTCTTACTTTTTAAAGAGGATACAAGATCAAGGCATGAAGGGCGCCATGCGTACCATTGATGGCCAGTATTACATCTGGAGGACTTCTTAATGCCTCCATAGCGTAAAAGAGGGGAGCGCTTAGCTCCCCTTCCGTTTAGGCTTGTTTTCGTTTTTCGGCTATTTCTTTTAGCCTTTTTACTAAATCAGATTTGTCTGTCTTGGCAAATCTTTGAGGCTGCTTTTCTTTAATTTTTTTAAACCCCATTCTTTTTTTAGTTCCTAACCTGACATTTTCTTCTTTCATTCGTCTCTCTCCTTCTCCTTATGTTCGAAATACTTTTTTAAGCTAATTTTTTGTAGAGGAGCTTGACGCTCCTCCGTTGTTTCTTTTGGCACTATTACCCTCCTTTTCTTTTTTCTGCCGCAGCCGCACGTCTGGCCGCTCTGTTTGTCGCCCCAGTTGAAAACCTATGCTTTCGCCCGTGGCCTCGACCAGACAGAGTAAGACTCTGCCCGATCTGAGATAAGTTTAAAGAGCTACCCTCAACGGCTCTGTGTCCTTTTATTCCTCCACGTTTTTTCATTTATTCCCTCTCCGCTTTGGTTATTGTTAGGTGAATAGTGTCAGGATAGTTGTCCTCTCCATCTGGGCTGTTGTCTTCGAAGCCCAAGTCTTGGCAAATTTCTTGCCATAGAAACGGATGTAAAGGATTGTTAATATCCTCCCTCGCTAATGTTAAAGATTTTTGCATTTACTCCTCCAATCCGAATAGTCTGCTTTCTGTAGCGGCCTTTTCCTCCAGAAGTCCTACGCCCCCGCTAATAACGTATGACTTTATAAAGTCTCTGAAGCTCTCCTCTTCGTCAACTTTTTGCTCTTCGAAGTAGAGGCGCATGGCCTCCACTTCTCTGTTGCTAAGCTCGAAGGTATGTTCAATTCTAAATTTCATCTTACTCCTCCTCTCTGAGCTTTACATTTTGAGGAACGTAGTACCCTACGCCTCGAACATCGTTATCGACCTTTACGCGCTTAGCTGTAGTGCCGAGAACAGTGCCGGTGACCCAACAATCTGAGTCGACCCACGGAAGGTGAACTATGCACTTTTGACCTTCCTTGAATTTCTTTGATAGATCTTCCATTTACCCAACCTTTCTATCGATAACTTCTACTAACTGGTCAAAGTAAACTCCGTTTACTTCTTTATCAGTGATTGCTTCGTGCTTTCTAACTCTCTGAAATTTCACGTCGTATAGATCAGAAGCGTTAAGCTCGATTGAAACAAATCCTTTCCACTTTACCATGCCAGATGTTTTAAATCTCAAGCCGCCATTGCTTGTTGCTACTAAATCTTTTGCACCCCAAGCACCTAAAGCCCACTTGTCCATTCCTCTGATTTGATCAAGAATTGTTTGCGCTACGTTCATTTTTACTTCTCCATTTGATTCGTTATATATCTATATTACGTTAACAGATTGTTAACGTCAAGCGGAAAAGGAGCCGAAGCTCCCTCCTTTTTTATTACGATGATCCCTCCCCGTTAAATTTACCATACTTGTCTATGTCTTCCCTGCTTGGGATTGCTTCCCCTCGCTTCTCAAGCTCCTCACGATAAAGAATAGTAAGACGTAAATTCCTGTCATGCTTCTTATGGCCTAAGCAGCTTTTTGTTTCATAGGCGTTCATGTACCATTGTTTAAGCTCACTTGTTTCAAGTGTCTCATAGGTTGCTAGTACGTCTGTCATCACGCGACCCCCTTCTGAGCTTTTAGACCCTTCTTGAGCATATCGATTGCCTCAGCTTTGTCGCCCCTGATCAAAGTATCTAGCGACCACTGCACCCAACTCTCGGCGCTCTTGATGAGCTTGACGTCTTCAAGCTCGTCGTCCAGATGGTCTGGATACTCAGGGACATTTTTCGGCACATCAACATCAACAAAGTCGGGAATATCTACTGGCCTATCGTAGCCGCCTCCGACCTGATTGGCGTTGAGCCAGTTAATCAGATCCTGCTTTGATGTCGGGACATCAACCTCGACCCAGTTTCTCGGAGCGCCTTTCTGGGCGTCTCTCTGAGTGCCAAACCACTGGCCATTTTTATTTGTGTAAAGTCTCATAGACTTCTCCTTTCTGGGGGGACTAGCCCCCCTGTTGATTATGATGTCATATTGACTGATGCTACTACATGACCAGTTCCGGCTATCCATTTGAAAGCAAACTTTTTTACAAAAGAAGCAGCTTGTGTTCTGTTTGTTGCGTCTACACCAACAAGGACTTCGTCACCTTGATCTGTCCAAACCTCAACCTCATACTCGTGTGCTTTTGAGTTATCTTTTAACCAGATCATGTTGCTGTGAATTTTCATTTCCATTTTACTTCTCCTTTTTACTTTCTATACATTAACAATACGCTAACATGATGTTAACGTCAAGCAATTAAAAAGATAATAAAATCAACTACTTATAATTCTGATTGTAATGATGTATGCGGTGACAGTTCGCGCAAAGCACTTCGCACTTCTTTGATTCGGCGTATGCTTTCTTCCACTGGTGGTTGCGAATATACTCGCTAACCTTTGTGTCGCCTCGACCTTCGGTGTGGTGGAAGTCAATCACCGCCGGATGTGAGAAGCCGCATTTGCTACAAGATAAAGTCGATTTGTACTCAGTCCACTTTTCACGATGTCGGCGGCGATTTTCTTTTGCCTTTTGGATAGCACGCTCCCTATTCCTACGATACCATTTCATACCGTAAGAGCGGTTATACTCTTTCTGTTTTTCCTTGTCTTTATAAGGCAAGTTATGTCGTGCTTCGGCTATTATTATTTTTGTTAGTTAAGCATAACATGGAAAACTAATAAATTGAAAAAAAACTGTATTAATGCCAAAATAAAATTAGCGGCATTTCCCTCCTTTAGCCGTTAGAGTAGTCGATAGCTCCCCCACGCGTAACCTCCCTTGCGCGTGGGGTTTATTTTGGCTCAAAATGCTGTATTATAGGGCAAACTAGTTTTGGAGGTTTCTCATGCCTATGGTCGGCGGTAAAAAGTATGCGTATAACACTAGAGGAATGAAGGCGGCTAAAAAGGCAGCCAAGAAAAGCGGTAAGAAAGTTACCTACAAGAAAAAAGGTAAAAAGTAATGGCTTTAAAAGGAGCTAGAAAAAAGTCTTCAAGCCCGAAGCCAAAAAACCCTAAGCTTTACTCTCGCGTAAAGTCTGAGGCAAAGAAAAAATTTAAGACGTATCCATCCGCATACGCCAATGCTTGGCTTGTTAGGACGTACAAGAAGCGCGGCGGAACCTATGCCTAAATCGAGGGGCGGGCTGACAAAGTGGTTTAAGGAGGATTGGCGAGACGTCAAAACCGGTAAGAAGTGTGGACGCACCAAGTCCAAAAAGGATAAGGGAAGACCATACCCCGCCTGTCGCCCCGCAAGTCAGGCAAAATCAGCCGCAGCTAAAAAAGCTGCAAAACGTAAAACAGGGCCGAAGCGCATAAGTTGGAAGCCAAAAAAGAGGTCGAGTAAATAATGGCTATGACACAACAGCAAAGAGATCAGGCGATGAAAAATATCGCTCGATTAGAAAAGCACTACGAAATATTAGGGCGCCCAAATCCAAACGCCCGACACATGGCAATGCGTAAGAGATCCCTGCAAAGCGGCGGAAACGCTGTAACCAACGCGGGCAAAGGTTTGCTCGGCGGCATGGGTTCAGACATTGGAGGAATGATCGGCGGCTTGCTTGGAGGCCGCGCTAAAATGGTTGGCGATGTTGCTAAGGGCGTTGGCCGCGCAGCTAAGGGAGCTGCCAGAGATCTTGGCATGGGTTTGGGCTTACTAGATCCAGATCAGGACTTCTACGACAGAACCAGAGAGACGCTAAGAAGCCAGTTTGGCGATGAGCGTGCGGAAATATACGACAGACAGATGGCAGCGCGTAGAGCTGCGGCGCCAAGCGCTTCGAGCGGCTCAGGGTCTTCTATGAGTACGTCGCTTAGGCCGCAAATGAGAAGAGTATCTCAGGGCGCAGATTTATCAGATTTTCCTTTAACAATGTTTCAAAATGCAGAAATTCAGAGAAGATCTCCTGACATTTTAGGACCAGATCAGGGGTTGGATTTTTTCAATACAATGATGCAGACAATTCCAGAAGATCAGCTTAGTTCTTTTTCTGAGCAAATGTATAGAGACTATTTGCTTAGAGGGGGAACTCTCGAATTCCCAGAGTACATTTTAAGCGGTGAAGACTAAAAATGCCAACTAAGAAACGCAAAAAGGGTCCAAGCCTATCCGTTGGTCGAGGTGAAAAGCTTTCGGTCAAGCGTGGAGGCGGGTTAACCGCTAAGGGTCGGGCTAAGTATAATCGGGCGACTGGGTCAAATCTCAAGGCTCCGGCGCCTAATCCTAAGACTAAGAAAGATAAAGCTCGAAAGAAATCTTTTTGCGCTCGAAGCCGTGGTTGGACGGGCGAAAGAGGTAAGGCGGCTCGCAGAAGGTGGAAGTGCTAGATGAATATTCTTGACTACGTTATGGCAAATCCAAATACGAATATTGCGCGGCAATACGGCGTGGAGCCTGTTAACGTAAATACGGATATGACTTTCAGAGATCTGGGCTTACTCGGCTTATCGATGACGCCTGTTATTGGCGATGCTATGACGGCCAAGGAAGCTTACGACGAGCTATCGAAGGCAGATCCAAACTACCTAGCCGGCGGTTTGCTTGCGGGCGCGGCTCTAGCCGGAGCTATTCCGATTGTTGGAGATATAGCGGCGCCGCCCTTAAAAGCTGCGGGGCGTAAAGTTGCCCAGAGATTAAATCAGCGTGGCGAAATGCCGACGGCTTACAGCAATCCGATTTTATCCAGAAAGCCTAAGCCTCCGACAAAGGAGGAGCTTGATCCTCTGAAATATCAAAAAACAAAAATGCGAGATTATTTGTCTAACACGGTTGTGAAGACAAAGGATCTAAAAGAAAAGGCTCCAAAAGTTCCTAGAACTTGGGAAGAGATGGAAGGCAAGTTAGTCATGCCGTTTTATGGAGATAGAACTAGCGGCGGTCTTTTAGTCCAAGGCGTTGATGACATAAAATTTAAAAAGCCAGTATATACTGAAGCCGGTGTTGATTTTATGAGAATGAAAGCTAATCAGGAGCAAAATGCTATCTGGGCGTCAAATAGTAATATTGTAAAAAGACTTGCTGACGAAGCTGATAAAGCGAGAGAAGCCTTTGGCGGTAAAGATGTTTATGGGATAACAGGAAGCATGGCGCCTGACGCAAATGATTTTGCCACTTTTACTGGTGAAATTTTTGCAGAAATGATTGATCCTTCTAAAATAACTAAACAAGCTAAAAAAATATTTGATAAAAATATGAAATTAAAAGACCCAACTTTTGTTGGCTTGGATTCTCCTAAGTTAAGAGAATGGGTAAAAAATGCTACTCCAGAAAATAGAAAAACTTTTATTAGATTAGCTGACAGTAATCCAATGCAAGCAGCCGGCATGCCTAGCCCCGCTCAGGTTCGTTATGCTGCAACAGATATTATTCAAAGAGATTTAGGTGCGGGCATGTTTGGTCTAGGAGTTTCAAAAATAGATGAACTTTCTCCTATATTGAGAAAAGACCCTGTTGGAAATAATCCTGCAATTATGTATCCACACTCAACATATAACACGCAATTAACAGGAGATTATTTTGGTTCTCTTCCTCCTGTTCCGCAGGGTTTATTATTCAGAGATGTGTATGATGCTATGGAAGGAAAACTCACCAAAAGTGGAAAACCTTTAAATGAAGCTCATAGAACTCACGCAATTAAGACCAAAGTGCCGGTTCAAGAAATTAGACCGCAAATTTTAGATGGAATTTTAGATTACTTGGCTAAAAAGGATCGTTAGGAATGGAAAACGAAATAAACGAATTAGCAGACAGCTTAGAAGCTGAAATCAATCCTGACGTAATGAGCGAAGAGGAGCTTCAGGGTATTGTCGGCAAGGAGATCGAAGACGCGGTCGATTATGCCGATAACACTGTTTCACCTATCAGGGCGTCAGCAACCGAGTATTATCGGGGCGAGCCATTTGGTAATGAGGAAGACGGGCGCAGCCAAGTCGTAAGCATGGACGTGCGTGATACCGTACAAGCTATCCTCCCATCTTTGATGCGTATTTTTCATTCCACAGAGAATACCGTTGAATACAGCCCGCAAGGCCCAGAGGACGTGGCAAGCGCAAAGCAAGCGACAGAATACGCCAACTTTATTATTAACAGAGACAACAACGGTTTCCTTGAGATGCACGCCGCTTTTAAAGATGCGTTAATTCGCAAAGTCGGCGTGCTAAAATGCTACTGGGACGACCAGACGCGTTACGAGACACACGACTTTACTGGCCTCGATGACAATGCTTTAGCGGCTCTTATGGCAGATCCAGACGCTGAGATAGAGATCGTCGCGTCTCAGCCTATGGGTGAGCCTGACGTCGATCCAATGACAGGAGAGATTATCGCGGCGCCAATGATGCACTCTGTGCGCGTCACCTACACGCACCCAGACGGACGCGTAAAACTAGAAGCCGTACCACCCGAAGAGTTTGTCATTTCACGCGAAGCAATAGCTATTGTGACGGTTGACTATTGGGCCCACCGCAGATTGGTTACAGTTTCTGAGCTTGTGGCGATGGGCTACGACTTCGACGTCGTGTCAAAGATGTCTTCAGCTCACGAGGATATGCTTACCAACGTCGAGAGACATACGCGCAACCCGTATCTCCAAAACGAGATGAATGAGCGCGATGACCCCGCTATGAAGAAGGTCATGTATATAGAAAACTATATCCGCGTCGATTACGACAGGGACGGCATAGCAGAGCTGAGAAAAATATGCACTGGCGGAGACGGCAACGAGATACTTGCCAATGAGCCTTGCTCTATGGCGCCGTTTACATCTTTCTGCCCAGATCCAGAAGCTCACGACTTTTACGGCATGAGCGTTGCCGACACTGTGGCAGACATACAGCGTATCAAGTCGAGCATTATGAGAAACACTCTCGACAGCTTGTCTATGTCTATTCACCCAAGAATAGCTATCACTGAGGGTATGGTTAACTTAGATGATGCTTTATCAACTGAGGTCGGCTCCGTAATCCGCCAGAGGGCAAACGGGTCGGTTCAACAGCTTGTGCTACCTTTCGTTGGTAAGGAAGCTTTCCCAGTATTGCAGTATATGGATCAACTTAAAGAAGCTCGCACTGGCATCTCAAAAGCCTCTGCGGGGCTTGATGCTCAGGCGTTGCAGTCTACAACCGCGTCAGCCGTTGCCGCTACTGTGAGCGCAGCTCAGCAACACATAGAGCTTATCGCACGCATATTTGCCGAGACAGGTATGAAGCGCCTTTATAAAATTGTTCTGCATCTAATTACCACGCACCAAGATCGGCCTCGGATGGTCAGGCTAACAAATGATTTCGTCGAAATAGATCCACGCGTATGGAACGCTAATATGGATGTATCTATAAAGGTCGCTCTTGGTCGTGGTACGGATACCGAGCGTATGATGATGCTCAAGCAGATTGGCGAAATGCAGAAAGACGCCATGCAGACTATGGGCGCTGTTAATCCGCTTACAGATATGAACAAGCTTTCAAATACGCTCAAGTCTATGACAGAGCTTGCAGGGTTTAAGGATACATCCCAATTTTGGAGCGACCCTGCACAGTTTCAGCCTCCGCCCAAAGAGGATAAGCCAGACATTAACGAGCAGCTTATCGCGGTTCAGATTCAACAGATCCAAGCTGATATTCAGAAGAAAGCCGCAGAGCTTGAGCTTGAGCGCGAGAAGATGATCATGGATGACGACCGTAAGCGCGATGAGCTTGACGCGGATCTCTTTGTAAAAGCCGAAGAAATGAAAGCCAAATACGGTACTCAACTAAATGTCGAGCAGATAAGGGCAGACCTTGCAATCAACAGGGAAGTGTTGAAAGGTCAGGTTGATATAATAAATGAGGGATAGATGGGCAAATCAAAACAGGAGATTATCGACGACGGTAATCAGGCTGAGAGGCTTTTAAAAGATACTGATTTAAGTAGATTTCTCGATGAGATGAAAGCGAATTGTTGGGTTGAGTTCGAGGCAACTGAACTTGGCGATAAGGAGGGACGCGAAGCTATTTATTTAAAACTTCGGGGCGTTGAATATGTTCGGCAATCCCTGAAAATAATGGTAGATAACGCGTCTATTGAAAAAATGGTTAAATAGATACATAATAGGAGTTAACGATGTCTGACACCAACACCCCGCAAGGGATTGATGTGAACACTGCACAAAATGCCATAATGGACATGATTGCACCCAAAGAGGATACTGCAAAGAGTGAGCCAGAGGCGCTTGAGGTTGAAGCTGAAGAGGTAATCGAAGCAGAAGCCGAAATGCCAGAAGAGGAAGCGACTAATGAAGAAGTGGATACAGATGGCGAACTTGAAGCTACGGAAGAAGCTGAAGAGCTTGAAGACCAATCTTTCGACATACTTGCACAAACTGTGGAAGTAGAAGGCGAAGAGATTACAGTTGAAGAGCTAAAACGCGGAAATCTAAGGCAGAGAGATTATACTCGCAAGACGCAAGAATTGGCCGAAGCTCGAAGAGAGATGGAGGCACAAAATGCTGAAGTGGTGCGAGAGCGGCAACAATACGCTCAACTTCTACCCGCATTGGCGGAGAGGCTTGAGCAGCAAGTGGTTGAAGAGCCTGACTGGGACACACTGTATGACGCAGATCCTAACATGGCGAGAAAAGCTGAACGGCAATTCCGAAAACAAAAGGAAGAGCGCGAAGCTCAGTTACAAGCTATCCGAGCGGAGAAAGAACGTATACAAGTCTTAGAAGTAGAAAATCAGGAACGAATGAAGGCTGAATTTACTGCAAGACAACGTGAGATGCTCCCAGAGATAATTCCAGAATGGCGAGACACGAAAGTCGCCCAGAAGGAAGCTACAGATTTGAGAAGCTTTTTATTAAAAGAAGGTTTCCTCGAAGCTGATATTAACGAGTTGAGGCACGCCGGTTTAGTTAAAATAGCTCGTATGGCTATGATGTTTGATAAGGGTCAGTCTAAGGCTGTTCAGGCAAAAGCAAAGCCTAAGCCTAAAGCTAAGACCATGAAGACAGGCACACGAGGAACGCAACCACGACCAAAAGCTGCAAGTGAACAAGCGTTACAACGCGCACGACAAACTGGCCGCGTGCAAGATGCTGCGGCTGCAATCAACAATTTATTAGGAGGCTAATATGGCCATTGTAGCAAATACATTTACAAGCTTTGACGCGAAAGGTATTCGCGAAGAGCTTTCAAACGTGATTAATTCGATCTCGCCTGAAACAGTGCCTTTTCAAAGTAACGTTGGATCAAAGAACGTATCCAATACTTATTTTGAGTGGCAAACTGACAGCTTAGCGGCTGTTGACAAAACAGCTAGAATTGATGGGGACGACGTGTCTTCATTCGACTCTACTGCGGCAACTACAAGAGTTGGTAACTACACACAGATCTTACGCAGAACTGTAATCGTAGCCGACAACCTTGAGTCTCAAGACTTAGCCGGTCGTAACTCAGAAATGGCGATGCAAATCGCAAAACGAGGCAAGGAGCTAAAACGCGACCTAGAAGCGGTTTTAACTGATTCTAATGCCGCCGTTGCCGGAAACTCCAGTACGGCTCGTGAGACAGCCGGTTTAGGTGCATGGATTGCAACTAACGACGTTTTCCAATCAGGCGGTAGTCCTGGGCGCAAGTCCAACTGGTGATGGGTCAGATGCTCGTACCGATGGCACACAAGCAGCGTTTACAGAAACTATGTTGAAATCAGCAATGCAAAACGCATATAGCTCTGGCGGAAATCCAACTGTTTTAATGGTTGGCCCTTACAATAAAACAGTTGTGTCAGGGTTTGCGGGTATTGCAGCTCAGCGTTACATGGCTCCAAGCGATGCTCCGACCACAATTATAGGGGCGGCTGACGTCTATCTATCTGATTTTGGGACACTTTCTGTGATACCTAACAGATTTCAGAGAGAAAGAGACGCATTCGTATTAGATCCAGAATACGCTTCAGTTTGCTATCTACGTCCGATCCAGAACATAGAACTAGCTAAAACTGGTGACGCTTCTAAATCGATGCTTCTAGTCGAAGCGGGCTTAGAGGTAGGTAATGAAGCGGCACATGCCGGTATATTTGACCTAACTACATCATAATAAAGTTGGGGCGGCTTCGGTCGCCCCCTCGCTAAGAGGTAAATATGCAAAAAAGAATTTTTGATAGAGATCCAAAAACAGGAATAACTCAATATTGGCACGTTAAAGATAATGGCGAATATGTTATTGAAACTGTTCAAGACGTGTCAGGCATAGCTAAGGCAAATAAAAGAGCTTATAACGAAACGCCAAATAATTATAGAGATGTAAATAGGGTGGCATCGATTCCGATTTCCGTGTATTATGAGTTAAAGCGTCAGGGCATAGTCGATGACCCTAAAGCTTTACGCAAGTGGCTGAATGATGGCGATAACAGAGTTTTTAGGACAAGGGCGGGGACGCTGTGAGTATATCGAACTACACTGAGCTAAAAGACGGAATTGCTGATTTTTTAAACAGAAGTGATTTAACGTCAGTTATTCCAACATTTATAAGTTTAGCTGAAGCAGATATTAATAGAAATTTGCGACACAGACTTATGGAAAACAGAGCTTCAGCAACAGTTAATTCTCGTTACAGTGTTTTGCCTACTGATTTTTTAGAAAGTATTAGACTGCATATAGAGGGTACTAATCATAATCCTTTGGAGCTTGTCAGCCTATACGATATGCAAAAGAAAAGAGCATCTACAGAAGATGCGGCAGGAAGGCCAGCATTTTATGCTCTTACCCAAAACGAAATAGAGTTATTTCCAACTCCAAATGCGGATTTTGGTCTGGAAATGTATTATTACGCAAAAGTTCCCGCTTTAAGTGCAAGTGTAACTACAAATGATATTTTAACTAATCATCCTGATATTTATTTATATGGGTCATTAAGCCATTCGGCTCCATACTTACAAGAAGACCCTCGTATTCAAGTTTGGGCTAGTCTTTATAGGAATGCGTTAGAGGGTGCTAATCAGGAAAGCCAAAGAGCAAAAACTAGCGGCTCTGGCGTTAGTATGAAAATTAGGGCATTTTAAGATGGCAACCATTGTAAAACGTGCAGTTAAAGGCGCTCCGCTTACACATGATGAGGTTGACGCTAATTTTGACAATCTTAATACAGAATTAGCAACAAAAATTGGCGGTAATGGTGGCACTGTTAATGATGATAAAATTATTAACTTTGGCGACAGTAACGACTTACAAATTTATCACAACGCTACGGCAAGTGACGCATATATATTAAACAACACTGGCGAGTTATACATTCGCGGCGATAATATTACGTTAGGTTCTGTAGACCCAACAAGCCCAACATTTATTACAATGGATGAAGATGGCGCTGTTGAGTTATATTTTAATAATACTAAAAAAATGGAAACTACTACGGACGGTATTAATGTCTTTGGTAAGGT
>BCSF01000397.1_pt1 | contig 17776 bp, 21 predicted proteins | sample 1016431 | NCBI WGS metagenome assembly BCSF01 (sample SAMD00045685;SAMD00045686;SAMD00045687;SAMD00045688;SAMD00045689;SAMD00045690;SAMD00045691;SAMD00045692;SAMD00045684;SAMD00045690;SAMD00045691;SAMD00045692;SAMD00045684;SAMD00045685;SAMD00045686;SAMD00045687;SAMD00045688;SAMD00045689, study...
ACACGAGTGGGTATTATGTTGTGACCGATGGATATGGCACATTCAAAGAGGGAGTGAATTGGCAGCCTGTAACAGATGCAACTGGCAATTATGGAAACCCAGCTTGGTCACCTACGGTAGCTAAAGGAACTGATAGGACGATTATGGCTACTCAATGCTATCGTCAAATAAGCGAGGATAGCTATGCGTTCTTACCGATTTACATGGGTGAATTTGATGAGAATAATACATCAGCAGCTACACTAGCAACGGTGATGTTTGGCGAGGGTGAGGCGTGGAAAACGTGGACAAATGGCAACACATCTCAGAAGCACACATATGGAATAGACGCAAGCGATGACAGGCTCACCGATGTTCGACAAGGAGTGGTGTACATTCCTGTCGGCAAAAAGAACATGGGCGCAAATTGGAAGAGTGGGTACGACTATTTGAGAGTCGGTCATTTGATTGATAGAAGTCAAACAGCAGCAGGTAAAGAGAAAGTCACCGTATATCCTGAACCAACCGATTGTACGAGTGTAAGTAGTGGAGCAACGGTTGAAATTGCAATGGGTGGACTTACAGCTGCATCGCTTGACCCTGAGGCTGGAGATGTGTATGTATGGTCGATTGATGCTTTCACCGATTGTGCGGTTAGCTATCCAGCAACCGACATAAGCGCAAGCTATGTAAGCTATGATGGTGAGATTCTTTCTTTGTCAATACCTATAGCTAATCAGTCAATGGTTGACTGCTTTTGCAATACGTTATTAGAGGTAGGTAGTACGTTGGCAGACTTACCCATTCAAGAACAATCGAATAACATCGCATTGGTCAATGATAACCCTGTGATTCGCTATGAGATAATCTGCGAGCCAAAGTACAACGTGGTCGATGCGTTCTTTATAAACAAGTGGGGTGCGTGGGATTGCTTCACATTCTTAAAAGCCAGCACAGAGCGTCTGAGCGTATCTCAGCAGTCTTATAAGAAGAACATTGCTTATGTAGATAGCAACGCCTACACATACGACTCAAGTCAAAATACAAGACAGAGATACAACGTTAATGGCAAGAGGTCAATCACGCTGAACACAGGATATGTGGGCGAATCATTCAATTTGCTACTTGAGGAAATGTTGCTATCTGAAAAGATGTATTTGATTGTGACCGACATCAATGGAGATGAGCAAGTAGTTCCTGTCAACCCATCGACAACTCAAGTCGAAATGAGAAGGCACGTCAATGAGAGCCTAATCAATTACACGCTCGACTTTGAGTATGCTTATGACCAAATCAACAACGTGGTATAATGAAAGTCACACCTCAGATATATATCGGAAGCAATAGGCTCGACCTATACGACGATGAGCGTATTGAGTTGGTGCGAAGCGTGAAGAACTACCGCGACATTAGCAAGGTATTAAGCGACTTCACGCAGTCGTTTACCGTACCCGCTTCAAGGGCTAATAACCAAGCATTAAAGCATTGGTATAACATCGACCTAGCTAACAACATCAACCCAGCGGTTAAGCAGTCTGGGCGCATCGACATAAACGGTATTCCATTCAAGACGGGGGTCTTTGCTTTGGAGAAAGTAGAGATGGAGGACGGCAAGCCGAAGGATTACACTATAACCTTCTACAGCGACCTTACAGGGCTTACAGACCTCTTCGGGGATGATACCCTTGCCGACCTAGAGTTAAGCGCGTATAAGGTAGATTACGACGATTTTCCCGACTATATCGACGGTACTATCCGAGCTAATATTGCCGTGCCCCTAATCAATAGCGTAACCACCAGCATAACCAACGACCTAGAGGGGATATATGAGTACGACCTAAAACCTGCCTTATCGCTTGCTAGAATAGTTGAGGCTATCGAGAGCAAGTATTCTATTACGCTTAGTGGGTTCTTCGACGGGTCATACTTTAGCAACCTGTTCATGTGGGGGCATAGCAACGCAGGTCAAAGCGAGAACTTCGACAATGAATACGAATATCCTTCTTTAACTTATTCAGGCGGTGATGTCTCAGGGTCTACTACCGCGATATGGTACGATTCCACAAACGACTACATAGTATATCCTGCTAACGCAGATTCTCAACTATTTGTGTTCACTAAGGTTTCAAACGTAGAAACTTATGATTGGATAGTTTACGACCTTAGCACAAGCGGTGACCAGATAATTTACGAGCAGACGGATATAGTGGGTGATGCTTCCGCGTCTTTTATATCTGACCCGACACTAAGCTACGACCAACACCTACGGTCTTATTATAGATTTAAGAAGCCTGTAGCTGCGTCAATAGACATATTGAATTACAGGAGCTACAATGCTGGTGCTACTCAATTTGATATTAGCGTCACGGCAGACACCTTTACCAATGACATAGGGGAGTTCCATTGGAATACAACAACCAAGACAGAGACATTAACAGGGAGGGAGTACGATATTCCAGCAGGGATACCTGCATTAAAGGTAAGGGAGTTTATAAGCGGATTGGTTAATATGTTCAACCTAGTCATCTTACCTAGCTCGTCAACGTCCTTTGATTTTCAAGCATGGGACGATTGGCAAACGTCAGGCACAACGCTAGATATTACCAACTATGTAAAGTCGGACAGATACACGGTTTCACCTACCGAGATAAACGGGCATATTCTATACAAGTACAAAGACCCTAAATACGGAGCGAACATCAACTTCAAGAAGCAGAACGGGGTAGGGTATGGTGACTTACAACTAGACATTGTAGACACGAACGGAGACAGAATTAACGACAGAGAGTTAAAGGTAGAACTACCCTTCGAGAATATGTTGTTTAGGAAGGACGCACCTACAGGCGTTATATTGGGTGAGGCATTAGACGAGTCGGGCAGCCCCGTAGTTGGAGAAGCTATTATCTTGTATATAGAGTACGGGGTAGGCGTTCCTTCGGGAGTGTTCTTTACAAACAAGCGTTACGAGGGGGGTACTACATACGACTCCATCTATGCCAATTACAATAGGGCTTATCAATTTGATACATCTAACGACAGCTTCACGCAGTCGCTAAACTTCGGAACAGAGATACAACCTGCAACTGGCAACGATGGTAGCGCGAGTGACCCGACTTTATATAAGACATATTGGGAAGACTACGTTACAGACCTGTACGACCTGCAAGCTAGGCGATTCCAATTTAAGGGCGTGTTACCCGTTAGCCTATTGCTTCAACTAGAGCTTAACGATAAGCTAAGGATAGGCAATAAGGTGTTTAGGATTAACACCATTAGAACCGACCTAACAACGGGAGAGACGATGTTAGACCTATTAAACGAAATAGACTGATGCTGAGAGATATGATAGAACTGCTCAAGACCATTCCGTATGAGGAGTGCGAACCGAGTATGAAAATAGCCAAAGGCAAACACCAATTACCGACCAACTGGAAAGCGATTAAAAGACACTTAAAAGACAAAGCAAATGGCTGACGTTAAGAAGGTAGTTGAAATTGAAATAGATGTATAGAGTGGTGAGGTAAAACAGCTTAACCAAGAGATTAAGCAGATAAACAAAAGCACCAAGAGCGCACAGAAAGGAACTACGAAGCTTGCGGGTTCGTGGAAGAAAGTAGGCACGGCTTTAAAGGCTGCAGGTATTGGTCTACTTATCGCCGCCCTTGCGAAGCTAACCGAGTTCTTGGGTAGAAACCAGAAAATAGCAGACGGATTTACTACTGCCATGAACGCGCTATCAATGGCGTTCAATGACTTCTTCAACTTCAGCGGGGACAACATCGGAACGGTTACGGACTACTTCCGCGACCTATTCGACAACCCACTAGAGAAGATACAAGAAATAGGCAGGGCTATCGGTGATTACTTAATGGCGCAGGTCAACTTGGCTATTGAGGGCTTCGGTAAACTTGGCGAGTCTATTGCCTTTCTGTTGGACGGTGAGTTTGCCAAGGCTGCGGAGGTTGCGGGTGAGGGTGCTTTGAAACTAGGCGAGGCTTTTGTTAAGCTGAACCCCGCCACGGCTGTAATGGCTAACCTAGCGGAAACGGTGTACGAGAACAGGGACGCTATTATAGATTACGCAAAAAGCACGGTTGAGGCGGCTAGTAACCTAACCGAGTTAAATAAGGCGGCAGAGCTTGCGGAGGTAAGGCAACAGGGATTAATTGAGAAGTACGACAGACAGGCTGAGATTCAACGACAGATTAGGGACGACTTCAACCTATCCTTTGAGGAAAGAATAGCCGCCAACGAAGAGTTGGGACGTATCCTAGAAGAGCAGGGCAACGCTGAAAAGGAACTGCTAGAGATTCGTAAGAACGCACTTCAACAGAACTTCGACGCGGGGCTTATTGCACAACAAGAATATCTACTAGAGTACGAGCGGTTAAAGAATGAAGAGGCAGCGGTAGATGCCCGCATAGAGGGCTTTAGGTCTGAACAGCTAGTAAACCGCAACAGCCTACTTCGTGAGCAAGCCGATTTAGAGAAGCAACGCAGGGATGAACTATCAGCAATATTCGCAGAGCAAGAGGCTATGCGAGATAAGGAGGTAGAAGCAGCAGAGGCTAGGGCTAAGAAGCTAGAGGAGATTGAGCGCAACCACCAAGAGGCTAAGCTAAACCTAACCCAAGACGGACTGCAAGCGGTAGCCGACTTAACCAACGCCTTCGCGGGTCAAAGTGAGAAAGCGCAGAAACGAGCCTTCCAAATAAACAAAGCATTGCAAATTGCACAGGCTACTATTCAAACATATCAAAGTGCAACAGCGGCTTATGCTAGTCAGTTGACTATTCCAACCCCTGACGCGCCCGTAAGAGCCGCAGTAGCCGCAGGTGTAGCTGTCGCGTTCGGATTGGCGCAGGTTGCGTCTATTGCTAGAACTAAGTTCAAAGGTGGCGGTGTCGGGTCGGTTGCCAAGCCTTCTACTGCGGGTAGAGGTGGCGGTGAGTCACCAAACGCCCCACAATTCAACACCGTAGGAGCAAGCGGAACGAACCAACTAGCAGAGAGTATTGCTAACCAAAACCAAACCCCGTCGAGGGCTTATGTAGTAGCGTCTGACATTAGCACAGCGCAGGCACTAGACCGCAATAAGATAGACACGGCTAGCTTCGGTTAAACAGAGTTGCGCATTTCCCATAAACAGAATTGCGCATTTACCATAAACAGAATCACGCATAATTCGTATATATTACATGAACATTCACCAAGACAACGATGGGTTGGATGCTTTAATGAAAGCAGCTGAACAACAAGACAAAGACAAAAACGTGAAACCTCAAACTTGCAGCCTTGATGATGAGGAGTGCTTAACCTGCGGAAGCTGATGGAAATAATTGAACTCATACTCGACGAAGAAGAAGCAGCCGCTGGCGTGTTTGCTATTAGCGTTGTTGAACACCCAGCCATTGAAAGTGACTTCATCGCATTAAGCGAACAGCAAGAGGTGAAGTTTGCCGAGGTCAATCAAGAGAAGAAAATCTTGATGGGTGCTGCCTTGATTCCGAACAAAATGATATATCGTCGTGACGGAGAGCGTGAGTACAATGTATATTTCAGCAAGGAAACCATCGAGAAGACTAGCCAACTGTTCTTTAAGAATGGCAATCAAGGTGAGTCAACCTTAGAGCATGAGATGGGCATTAAGGGGCTAACGGTGGTCGAGTCATGGATTGTAGCAGACGAACAAAAAGACAAGAGCAGAGCGTACAATATGAACGTTCCTGTTGGCACTTGGATGGTATCTGTGAAGGTCGACAATGACGAGATATGGGATGGCTATGTCAAGACTGGGAAAGTCAAAGGATTCTCCATCGAAGGCTACTTTGCTGACAAGACTCGACTAGCAAAACAAAAGGAAGAGGACTTGGCATCTCAGGTCAAGGCAATCGTCAAGTCTGACAAGCGTAGGAAGTCAGGCAAGCGAATCGTGATGGAGTCGTATAGCGACTATCCTGATGGCGTAAAGAACAACGCAAAGCGTGGGATTGAACTCAATGAGAAGGTCAACAATAAGTGCGCTACACAGGTAGGTAAAGTCAGAGCGCAGCAACTAGCCAATGGCGAGCCTATCAGCGTTGAAACAATCAAGCGAATGTACTCATATCTCAGTCGAGCCGAAGAGTACTACGATGAAGGTGATACCAAAGCGTGTGGCACTATCAGCTACCTTCTATGGGGTGGTAAGGCAGGCAGACGATGGTCAGAATCGAAGCTGAAAGAACTAGGCTTGTTTGAGGCGTCTAGCCAAACCAAAGACCTCATTGATATGATTAACCGATTCACTTATTAATGGCTCGCGCTAGACGATATGACAAAAATTACTTCCCTAGCTACACAAGCAGGAAAGGAGGGCGAAAGGGGTGCTTGTGCTGGGATAAGAACACATACAGTCGCGAATGTTGCGATGGTTCGTTAAGAGCGCAAGGCATTGGTGGCATAGCATCACAAGGGCAGCGAGCGTCATATTTGATGCAAGAGAATGGCGATTACTTGCTTCAGGAAAACAGATATAACATTGAATTAGATGGCTAATAAGAAGATAAGCGAACTGACGGCTGCGACCGCATTAGACGGCACGGAAATCATTGCGGTGGTACAAAGTAGCGCAACGGTTAGAGCTACCGTGAATGATGTCAAGAACTATTTGATTGCTACTAACATTGAGGTGTCAGCAACTCAAAGCGTTGATTTGGGGGATGCAGCCTATGACAATGCAACAATGATACACCTAACTTGGTCAGGAGGCACAGGCAATATGACCTTGACTTTGCCTTCGGTCAATGGTTCTAATACGAACAGAACTATCCGCTTTATCTCAGACAGCACATTTACAACCAACACAAGGGTTTATCTAACGCCAGCAGGCAGCGATACTATTGACGGCTCAACGGACTATTACGAAATCAATAAAGCATACGAAGGAATTGCGCTGTGGTCAGATGGCAGCGAGTGGTTCATCATTCAGAAAAAAGCGTAAGGTATGGCAGTTACAAATGGATGGGGTAAAGGCGTTGAAAACAACACGATAGGTTGGGGCAAGTCAGCCGACAACGCAACTAATGGATTCGGTTCTGTCTACGCAAGCAGCGCAGCAGGTGACACATTACTTGGCTCGGGAGGCACGTTTGACCCTGACGCTCAAGTGTATTTCACAGCCGTTGAAGACGCAGGGGGTACCCTAACTGATAACGTAAAGGATGAATTTAATGCCTTTGTTGTTAGAGAAAAAGATGCAGGTAGATGGAGTAAGATTAAAAGACTATATCCTTACTTAGGTGGAGTAATAGACTCGGCTATTATAGATGCAGTTACAACTAACGCTGCTACTAATAGCAACTTCGTTGATGCTGACGCTGATGCTACTATCGGTCTACAAGGTGATGGAAGTACTAAGTATTTAACTGATGTATCTACTTACAGTTCAATTGTAAATAGTCAGTATAAAGTACAACAAGGCGCAATTTATATTGGCGAAACAGGAGAAACATCAATACCATATTTATTTGGTGCTATTAATTCAGGCAACTATATTGCTTCGAGATATTTTAATTCATCATTAATAAGAAGTTATGTTGGTTTAGTTTTACCATACTCTCAATATGCTGCCACGATACCAACATCTGCAAGCGTTGTTGCTGCTAGATATTCAACAACTTCGGCATATACTATTGTAAATAACAACACGGATTTACAAGACACATCAACAACAATATATTCATTTCCTACTGTTGCTCCGTCATATTTTAAAGCAAATGGAGCTGGTGGTGTTTCAAATGGAAAATACAGTTGTCATTTTATATCCGAGTTTGATACGCTTCAAGAAACTAAAGATTTTACAACATCCTACAAAACATTCATCAATAACATTCAAGCCTACGCAGCATTGATGGATTCATATTCAGGTGCATCAGCAGCTTACTCGTTAAGAAAAGTTTATTCTACTTATGAAGGTTCGGCAATAAATGTAAGACGTTCATCTGACAACGCTACTCAAGATATAGGATTTGATGGTTATATTCTTGATGAAGCTGCATTACTTTCATTTGTTGGTGCAGGTAATGGATTTGTAACTACTTGGTATGACCAAAGTGGTAATGGAGTTAATTTATCACAATCAACAGCAGCGCAACAACCTCAGATTGTTTCTAGCGGTATAGTTCTTGTAAGCGGAAGCAAGCCAGCAATTAAATGGGACGGTACGGATGATAGTTTAGGTACAATTACTGGAGAATTAACAGAGGCTAGATTAGATTCTTACTTTGTTCATCACGTAGATGCGGCAGAAGATTACTATATATATCCGACTAGGGCAAACGGTTCTGCATTAGGTTTTGGTTTTGTCGCTAGAGAGGGAAACACATCTACAACTATTTATAATGACTACGGAACACCAACGTTATATGCCAACGGAGCTTTAGCTGACACGACAAATAGAGCCACAATCTTTACCGCATTAGATGGTCGCAGAGTGGTAGTACACCAAGCAGCAGACACCACTGCGTTTTCGGGAGGTTATGGTTTAGGCAACTACGCCAACGTAGTATATTTTAGCGGCTATTTTGCAGAAGTGATACTTTATGATTCCGACCAATCAACCAACCGCACCGCAATAGAAGCACTAATCAACACTTATTACAATATATACTAATGTACTATATAGGAACAAAACAAGAGTGTGAAGCATACGATGCTATCGTAACAAATGGTGAAAACTATCAAGCACCTACATTGAATTGGGCGAGTGTTATTGAACACCCGACAGAAAATAAATGTGCGATAATAAAACACGAAAATTATTCAGCACAGATGACGGAATTGGAATCGCTAACTGAAGATTGGTATAACCTTGAAATCATATAACAATGCAAATCATTAATTTAAATGCGGAGCAAAAGGCTCAAGTAGACACAGATGTAATTGTTGGGATTGAGAACTACTCACCAGCAGGTACATATAGATATAACGTAGACAAGCGTAATCACATCGAAAATATCTTAGGTGATGTATCGGAGTACATCGTAGACCTTGACACCATCGTGATGTCAGACCCTAGCCTAGAAGTTTAATAGTCAAAGCGTTACACCCGAAAATACAACAGGCTCATGTCTGCTTCGTATATAGGTCATGAGCAAATCAAATACTTTACTAACGCACCTCAAGCAGTTGGCTAACAAATTTGGCGCAGAGTTCAAATTTGAAACGGCTAACCTTGAGGATGGTACTACCGTCGAAGCGGAAGCATTTGCAGCTGGCGAAGCTGTATTTGTCGTCGCTGAAGATGGCAACATCCCATTGCCTGTTGGTTCATACACTTTGGAAGATGGTCGCGAGTTGGTCGTCGAAGAGGAAGGTGTGATTGCATCAGTCGGTGAGGTGGAAGCACCCGAAGTGGAAGTTGAGGTTGAGCAACCTGAAGTCGAGGTCGAAGCTGCTGAAGAAGAGCAGGCAATGACTGAAGACAAGGTTCGCGAAATCGTAGCAGCTTACATGGAAGAGATGGGGTATGGCAAAAAAGAGGAGATGTCCTCTGAAGAAGTAGTTGAAGAAGCAAAAGAAGAGGTGGCTGAAGAAGCTGCTGAAGAAGTTGCTGAACCAACTGTTGAGCCTACTCCTGAAGTTAAGGTCGAAGCATCAGCAGAAGAAGCTGAAGTTGAGGTCGAAGAGAAAATTGAGTTGTCGGTTGATTCCGCACCAGCAGCCAAGCCTATCAAGGCAAACCCCGAAAGAAAAGCGGAACAGAAATTCAACTTTAAAATTGGTGCTAACAAGCGCACAGAGTCAGTTCGTGACCGCGTGTTTGCTCGCATCGCTAACAGCTAAAATTTAAAAAATGGCTACAACTGTAAGTTTGACCAGCACTTACGCTGGCGAAGCAGCTGGTAAGTATATCAGCGCAGCACTTTTGAGCGGTGCGACAATTGCTCAAGAAGGTATCACCGTGATGCCTAACGTAAAGTACAAGAGCGTACTTAACAAATTGGCTACTGATGCTATCGTTAAGGATGCTACTTGCGACTTCACCGATACCTCTACAATCACCTTGACTGAGCGCATTATCACGCCTAAGGAACTTCAAGTGAACTTGGAGTTGTGTAAGGACACATTCGTTCAAGATTGGTATGCTTTGGAGATGGGTTACTCTGCTTTGAACGAGTCAATGCCAGCTACTTTCGCTGACTACTTGATTGGTCACGTTGCTGAGAAGGTTGCTCAATCAATCGAGAACTCTATTTGGCAAGGTACAGACGGAACTGCAACTCCTGGCGAGTTTGATGGTTTTGAAACTCTTCTTGCTGCTGACGGTGATGTTAATGACGTAACCGCTGCAACTGCTGGAGTTTCTGCTTCCAACGTAATCGACGAATTGGGTAAGGTAGTTGATGCTATCCCTTCTGCTGTTTACGGCAAGGATGACTTGTACATCTACGTTTCTCAGAATGTTGCTCGCGCATACGTTCGCGCTCTTGGTGGTTTCGCTGCTAATGGCAAAGGAGCAAATGGTGTAGGTAACAACGGAACACAATGGCTTTCTGCTGCTGGATTCGGGGACATCGGACTTTCATTCGACGGCGTGAAGTTGTTCGTTGCTAACGGACTTTCTAACAACAAGATGGTAGCTGCTGAGAAGTCTAACTTGTTCTTCGGAACTGGTCTACTTTCAGACCACAACGAAGTCAAGTTGCTCGACATGGCTGACCTTGATGGTTCACGAAATGTTCGTGTCATCATGCGATTCACAGGTGGTGTTCAGCACGGAATCGGTGGCGACATCGTTCTCTACGCTTAATAATGTCTAACACATAGCGAAGGGGTGGGTACAACTGCCCATCCCTTTTCTATATAATACTTAAAAGAATATGGCTTGTGATTTGAGTAGAGGACGCATTGAGCCTTGCAAGGATAGCGTAGGTGGTATTAACGCAGTTTACTTCATCAACTTTGGTGATGCCAACCTTGATGTTACGTTTGACGCAGCAGACACCGATGTTATCGACCAGCTTGGTTCAACTGCATCTGACGTATCAGCTTACAAGTATGACTTGAAGGGTGCTTCCTCTTACGAGGAAACAATCACCTCTTCTCGTGATACTGGTACTACTTTCTTTGAGCAAACCCTTAGCTTGACGCTGAAGGGATTGACCAAGGAAGACCACAAAGAAATCAAACTCCTAGCTTACGGACGACCTCACGTTATCATTGAGGACTACAACGGGAATCTGTTGTACATGGGTCGTGAGCATGGCGCAGACGTAACAGGTGGAACGGTTGCATCAGGAACAGCAATGGGTGACTTGTCAGGTTATACATTAACTTTGACAGCGCAAGAGCGAACACCAGCTAACTTCTGCATCCCATCATCAGGAACAACGGTGGCTGAAAAGCTTACCAACCTGAACGTGGCGACAGTAAGTGGTTCATAATTGTTTGTTTGGTTAATTGGTTTCAAGACCCTCGCCTTTCGGTGGGGGTTTTGTTTTTATAAACAGAATTCTAGCTTTATCGTATATAGTATATGGTAATAGTTACACCAACAGGCGAGCAAAGCGTAGTATGTATTCCTCGGTCAGTTCCGACAGGAAGTACTACCTTGAGCGTTCGCAGCAAAACCAAGAACAAAACCGTGTATAGTATCACCCCAACCATCAGCGATAGCAATGGAGAAGTGACCATCACTTGGACACCAGCTTCAGGCAATGAGTTCATCGAGGACAACTTCTACTACTTTGAACTAACTGAAGGTTCAACGCTGCTATGGCGTGGTCAGGGATTCTGCACGACACAAACCAATCTACCAAAATTCACCGTCAATAGTGGCAAGTTCGTTGAGAGTACCGCTAACGACAACACATTCGTCGTACTATGAGCAATGTTAGATTAATTCAACTTGGCTATAAGTACGAGATGCCTGAGGCAGTTGAAGTCAAAGGCAAGGAGTGGGTAAGCTATGGAACAGACAACGACTGCTACAATGAGTTGCTAAGGCTGAAGGATAGCCCCACTAATGGGGCGTTAATCAACAGCATCACCGACCTAATCTATGGTCGAGGGTTGAAAGCAGCTGACGCGAGTAAAGACCCCGAAGGGTGGGCATCACTTATGAGCATCTTATCGGAACAAACACTACGCTGTTTGACCGACGACTTCTACACGCTCGGTGAAGGGTATTTGCAATGTATATGGGATAAGTCGCACACTAAGGTTGTTGAAGTATATCATTCCCCAACTCAAAACTACCGCCCTGAGAAGTGCAATGATGAAGGTGACATCGAGGCGTATTACTACCACGATGATTGGGCAAATATGAAGCGAAGCGAGAAGCCAATTCGCATCCCAGCTTTCGGCACAAGCCGTGAAGGGATTGAGGTGTTGTGCATTAAGCCATATCGTGCAGGGCATTTCTATTTCGCCCCTGTTGAGTATATGAGTGGGTTGCAGTATGCAGAGGCTGAAATCTCAATCGCCAACTTCCACGTCAACAACATCAAGAACAAGTTTTCAGCGAATCACATCATCAACTTCAATAACGGCATCCCTGAAGAAGATGAGCAAGATAGAATTGAAAGCAAAATCAAAGCTAAATTCACAGGCGAAGATGGCGACGCATTAGTGGTTGCGTTCAACAATTCAGCCGAGGAAGCAGCAAGCATAGAAACCGTACAAATTAACAATCCACATGAGCAGTATTCTTTCATGGCTGAAGAATGCACGAGAAAAATTATGGTCGCGCATCGAGTTGTTAGCCCATTGCTATTTGGGCTACCAGCGAACGGAGGACTCGGCAGCAACGCGGATGAAATAAAAATGGCATCTCAGCTGTTTGACAATACGGTCATCAAGCCGCTTCAACGAGTGGTAATTGATGGATTGGACAAGATTGCAGCAGCAAACGGATTGTCATTTAAACTATACTTTGAAACATTGCAGCCGCTTGAATTCACAGAAATCGAAGTGGAGGACATCGCTGAAGAGGTAGTTGAGGAGAAGGTTGGCGTTGAATTAAGTTCAGAGTTGGACGACTTCTTGGAGTCATTAGGTGAGCAGGAAGATATGGAAGGATGGGAACTCATCTATGAAGGCGACGATTATGAGGATGATGGTTGGGATTTGGAATACGCTATTCGTCAAGCTAACGAAGAGGAAGCTGAGATGCGTGAAAGCATCTTCTCAAAGGTCGTTAATCTTGTAAGCACAGGAACAGCTAGACCGAACGCAACGAGTGATTGGGATGAGCGCACAAAAGACTTCATCGTCAAGGTGCGATATGAATACAGTCCACGGACAACCAAAGCAAACAGCCGCGAGTTCTGCAAGAAGATGGTGAGTGCTGCGAAGCTATATCGACGCGAGGACATCGCTCAGATGAGTTCTAAGCCTGTCAACGCAGGCTGGGGAGCAAATGGTGCGGCAACGTATGACATCTTTCTGTACAAAGGAGGAGGTGGCTGCCACCATCGCTGGGTGCGTAAGATATACGCTCGAACAGACAGTAATGACAAGATTGACGTCAAGTCACCTAGAGCGCAAGCCTTAATTACTAGCTATCGAGATGCGACTTCAGCGGGTTATTCTAAAGGAGTAGACCCCGACTACGACACAGCAAAGACACGACCGAAGGATATGCCGAACAACGGCTTCTTAAAACCACGAGGATAAATGGCAAAAGCACTACTCATACAACGCGACGACCTTGTGACGTTCACGGCAATGAACGGCAATGTGGACACGGATAACTTTATCCAGTATGTCGCTATCGCTCAGGATATGCACCTCCAACGCTATCTAGGAACTGACCTCCTTGAGAAGTTGCAAGCCGACATCATTGCAGATACATTGACAGGCAACTACCTAAACTTGGTGACTGAGTGGATTAAGCCAGTTCTCATCCATTGGGCGATGTACGAAATCATTCCACGTCTCGCGGTTAAGATAAACAATGGGGGCATTTACAGACACGAGCCTGAGAATGGTTCACCATTGACCGAGGACGAACTCAACGCTGTCAGAATGCGTGAGAAGGACACAGCTGTCTACTACACCAATCGTTTGATAGACTACTTGTGTAATAACAACGACCTTTTCCCCGAATACAACTCGAACACAAACGAGGATGTTGACCCAAGTTCAACTACAAACTACTGCGGATGGGCATTAAATTAAAGGACACCTACAAGCCGAAGCAAACGAACATTATCAAGCTAAAGAGATTCCTTAAAAAGAAAACAGATGGAGATAATCGAGTCATTCGCGCAAATCATAAGTGACCACGGACTAGGCACAACGATGTTTGCCATTGGTCTTGGTCTTGTTGTATGGCGAGGTAAGACGATAATGTCGTGGGTGATTGATACGATAAAAGCAGCGGAAACGGTGAGATTGCACGAGTCTACTATGGTTGAACTTCGCAAAGAGGTGCAGATGTTGCGAGAGCAAATCGAGGAGAACAATCGAGTGATATTGGCACAGGCGCAAGAAATAGCTACATTGAGGACTAAACTAGAGGCATACGAGGAGGTGTTCACAAAAAGTACCGCTCGTAAATCTCGACGCAAAATCAATAGAGATGAAGCTGAGTAAGAATTTGACATTAGCTGAAGTGGCAAAGAGCGCAACAGCTGACCGTAGAGGGATTGATAACACACCAAAAGGCAAGCATTTGGAGAACTTAAAGTTGATTGCTGAAGAGGTGTTCCAGCCATTACGCGACCACTTTAAAAAACCTATCGCTGTAACAAGTGGTTATCGTTCTGCCCAACTCAACCAACTGATTGGAGGTGCTGGTTATTGGCAAAGTGGAAGATACATTCCAGCAAGTCAACATTGCTATGGTCAAGCCCTAGACATCGACGGTGATATGACTGGCGTTGACAACGCTAAAATCTTTGAATATATTAAAGACAACCTTGAATTTGACCAGTTGATTTGGGAGTTCGGAGATGATAAGAAACCTGCTTGGGTTCACGTCAGCTACAAAGCAGAGGGCAATAGAGGTGAGATTCTAGTGGCGAAGAAAAACTCAAAAGGACGTACATACTATGAAACCTACAAAGATGAACTGGCTGACTGAATTGTTATCAGACGACAAGGGGCAACTCTCTAGCGCAAGAGCAGCGTTTTGGATTGCCGTGGTGGTAAGCACCGTGATGAGTTGCTCTGCCATCTATTTAGAGATAGAAGGTGAACTCTCTCTCAATTACATCTTCCTGACATTAGCGATGTGGCTAATCGCTACGCTGCAAAAGAACTGGGCAAAGCACATCGAAAGACTGAAGGGTGCGTAGTATTGCGCTCATCTTATTGTGCATCGCGCTGATTGGGTGCAGCGAACAGAAGAAGCTACGACGTGCCGAGCGTAAGATTGAGCGGCTGACGATTAAGTATCCGCAGCTGCTCGTTAAGGATACCATCGTAGACACGCTTCAAATGGTTGTTCCGAAAGTTGAGGTAGACACCTTCTTCAATGCAAATCAGGACACCGTAGTAATCAACAACGACAAGTTGACAATTCGGTACATCAAGGTCGGTGATACGATTCTCATTCAAGGCGAATGTGCAGCAGACACCATCTACCAGCGAGTTGAGATACCTTACGAGAAGGTCGTGGTGCGTAAGCAAAGCCTTGTTGAGCAACTAGGAAAAGCAGGCAAATTAGGATTAGCATTGTTGATTGTATTGTTGATTGCCCTATTTTTATGGAAATTAACATCGCCACTTAAATGGTTGAGGTAATTTACGGCAACGTACCAAGCAAATCAAACTGCTATAAGGTGACCACAATAGGTGGCAAAGCGAGGATGTACAAAGCAAAGCAGCTGAAGGAATACGAGAAGTCTTTTATGTATCAAATTGGCTTGCACAAAGACCTAAATATCGCGACGCATTTTAAGCTGTTCTTACGGGTTTTCTACCCATCAGCGAGGGCAGACCTTGACAACTCCCTTAAAATCGTCTTAGACTGCCTCCAAATGGCTCACACGGTAACAAATGACCGTAACTGCACAGAGATAGTTGCACATCGCGAAATTGACCGCGAAAATCCGCGCATTGAATTTGAGATTACTGAAATACAATGAACCGACCTAGATTAACAGACGGGCTTAACCACCTAGTCAACGACCTCAAAGACCGCAACGCTAACCGTGTGCTGGTCATTGGTGACCTACACGAGCCATTCTCTTTGGATGGATACCTTGAGTTCTGCATTGAGCAGTATGAACGCTTCAACTGCAACAGGGTCATTTTCATTGGTGACATCATTGATAATCATTATAGTAGCTACCACGAAACCGATGCGGATGGTATGGGTGGTGGTGATGAACTAGACCTTGCAATCAGCAAGATAGCACGCTGGAGAGATGCTTTTCCTGAAGCCATTGTCACTATCGGCAACCACGACCGAATTGTGATGAGGAAGGCTCAGACTAGTGCAGTTCCGAAGCGTTGGATAAAGGAATATAAGGACGTGCTAGAAGTACCGCATTGGGAGTTCGTCGATAGATATGTCCTTGATAACGTGCAATATATTCACGGTGAAGCTGGTGTCGCGCATCGCAAAGCCGCAAGCGATATGATGAGTACGGTTCAAGGTCACATCCATACGCAATGCTTCACGCATTGGTTGGTTGGTCAGAAATTTAAGATATTTGCAAGTCAAGTCGGTTGCGGTATCGACCACGAAAGCTATGCGATGGCATACGCCAAACGAGGAAAGAAGCCTGCCATCGGTTGCGGCGTTGTAATTAACGGACAATATGGTATTAATGTACCTATTGAACTCTAAAACTTTATAAAGTATGAAAAACGTATTATTAGCAATTTGCCTTTTTATAGGCTTGTCTTTATCCGCTCAAGAAACCGAATTTAATGCTTATGTCAAAAGTTCGTTTTTCGATGGCGGGACGGAATTATGTCGGGTATATATTTACGAAGGCGAATGCGCTTGAGGTCTTATGATTACTCAAGGGAATCGAATTGTTTGGACCATTACAGAATTAAAATGTAGGATTCCGCTTTCTGATGTAGACGAGAGATATTTAAAGGTCGCTCCATACCGATTAAGGACTGGAGAAACTACTTACTTAAGTAATGTCGCATTAATGCCTATGAATCCTTTTGAGTTTTGGGAAACGGAAGGGACTACGCTAGTTCGGGAATTTAAGTTTGAAGGTGTAAGGCATTTTATAAGGATAGACATCCAAGCGGAATACTCAGACGGAAAGAAAATTTAAAAAGGCGTATTTGCTTTTTATAAAATAAGTATTATCTTTGTAAAGCACTTGTAAAATATTTAATAATCAATGATAACATTTTTTGTCTGCGGTGGGTTTAAGTGCGCCCACCGAATTTTTTATTTTTAGAAGAAAGAGTAATGAAAAAAGAACACAGATTTTCCTACGAATGGACTTTAAAAGATGCTATTTTCACAAAAGATAAAGGTAAGGTATTTTCTTGCTTTTCTTGTGGTGGTGGGTCTACAATGGGCTACAAGTTAGCGGGGTTTGATGTAATAGGGTGTAATGAAATTGACCCTAAAATGATGGAAGCGTACAGGGTTAACCACAATCCTAAATATAGCTACTTAGAACCTATACAAGATTTTAAGAATCGTAAAGACCTACCTGAAGAACTTTACAACCTTGATATATTAGATGGTTCGCCACCTTGTAGTACGTTTAGTACGGCAGGGAAGCGTGAGGAAAATTGGGGCAAAAAGAAAAAATTCCGTGAGGGTCAAGCCGAACAAGTTTTAGATACTTTATTTTTTGACTTTATCGAACTTGCAAAGGAACTACAA
>BCSF01000398.1_pt1 | contig 17766 bp, 33 predicted proteins | sample 1016431 | NCBI WGS metagenome assembly BCSF01 (sample SAMD00045685;SAMD00045686;SAMD00045687;SAMD00045688;SAMD00045689;SAMD00045690;SAMD00045691;SAMD00045692;SAMD00045684;SAMD00045690;SAMD00045691;SAMD00045692;SAMD00045684;SAMD00045685;SAMD00045686;SAMD00045687;SAMD00045688;SAMD00045689, study...
TGTCCATTCTCGCATGAATGTACCCATCTCAGGCTTACCTTTAAATGCTACAGAGTTATTAGCCAATGCTCTTTGCCCTTCATTCTCCCACCACTGTCCTGACTTGGCATGACGCATTTGGTCATCACCTAAGTTAGACAAAGAGATAAGAGCAGAACGTCTGACACCACCAACAACTACAACTTCTCCTATCTTACACATTATATCGTGACACTCTATTGGAAACAATCTTCTGCCTTTTGCTGCTTTAAATTTTTGTATGCAAAAGTGAAATAATTCAACTAAGGGTGCAGGTCCTGATGCTCTACCACCAAATGTTTTTAGTCTTGCACCTGCAGGTCTTACTTGTGACACATCCCATTTAGGAACTTGCCCTACATATAACATAGCAATAAGCTCTCTTAATGCTTTTGCCCATCCGGGTCTGCTATCTGCAACAGTAATGATAGTAGTGCTATCTTCAAAGTGTTCATTGACTATAGGTAGCTTGTCTATATTCTCACGTTCAACAGAGAAACCAACACCAGTGCCACACATAAGAATATACATACACTCATCAAAACTACGTGGACTATCTACAGGTATGTAGCTACAGTTATAACCACCTACATGACATCTGTCTAATGCAGGACCTGCGGTCATCAAAGCTCTCATGCTAGGCATAACACCGAGAGACATTATTTGATCTGTAATTTTTTCTTTTAGAGCCTTTGTTATAGTATAACCATAATTAACACTTAAATGTGTACTCATGTAATCTGTATATCTGTCTACAGTCTCACTCCAATTCTCTCTTCTTTGTTCGTCATCTTTCCATCTTGCATAGCGAGAGAGTGCTATGAAGTTTTGGTAGTCTGTGGGTAAATAATTTTTTAACATCTACGTCTCCTCTGTTACTGTTTTTATTGTTTTTATTTTTAAACCATCTACTTCATGCACCATATCAATAAAGTAGTCTTCTATGTCTTGTCCAACCATACCATCTGAAGGAATGGGATATTCCTCTTCATCAACAACTAATGATAATATCATTTTAACTCTTACCATTATAAACCTCAATTAATTTCTTTAGATACCATTCTGCTTTCTTGAGGTCTTCAACACCATTTTTATATCTATATCTCCATATGTATTTAATTATGTTACCTTGTAAGTAATAATCAAATCCGGGTGTTAGCATAGCCTCTATAGCATCAATAGTTTCAATGCCTGCTTTGTTATAATGTTCAGGATGATTTACCATATCCTGTTCTTCTTTATTTTTGCCTGATAGATATTTCACTGTTTGCTCCTTTGATTTTTCTTCTACTTCTTTAAGTTTCTTTTTCATATACTCCAAGTGTCTCATTACTTTTTGTCCTTGTTAAAATCCAATCTTATTATGTTTCCTTCTGTATGTACTTTAGGTTTAGATTTTTCTTTTATAAACTCTTCTGCCTCATTTACAAAGCTTTCTAATCTAGCTGTTAAGTTAGGATCTTGTTCCATTAGAGCTACAGTAGATGCAACTAATTGAGATAAATGCAATAAACTTTCTTTGCTTTCTTTATCAAGACTACTGTGTTCAGAGGCTATAATATTAACTTCTAATTCTCCAGTCCAATAGCTTTTATCACATTTAGGATTTAGTTCTATAAAACATGAGTTTGGGTTTCTTCTGTCTAACATAAATTATCTCCTTATCTTTGTACCTGAAAATTTAATAAAGTTCAAGTGTTTATTTTTACCTTTTTCTTTTAGCCAATCTTCAGGTATAATTCTGTCATAATATCTAAAATCATGTTTTATACACCATTCTGCATAGCTAGTTTTTGCTCCTTTACTAAGTTTACTTCTACTATTTGTGAATACAAATCTTATATCTAATTTTGGGTGTTGTTTTTTTATGCACAAATGTTTCTTTCTATCTGACGCTAAAAATCTACCTTTAGTTTCTATAATTATTCCGTTGTTAAGAATAAAGTCAGGGGTATAGGTGCGATAGGTTAAATCTTCCCACTCTATCTTAATAGCTTCATAATCAAATTTATGCTTTAGCTTTTTAAGATAAAGTGAGATAGCGTGTTCTAACCCACTTCTATACCCATGCTTTATAGCATCTCTTCTAACTCTATGAGGAGACATTATCAACAAAATCTATATAAGAAACAATCTTAGGTGTCTGTGCCTTTGACATAACGGCAGGTTTATCAGTTAGATTCCAACAATCATATCTGTAATCACAAAACTTGCAGTTAGTGTTTAGCACTTTATTACCTGTAGGTTTACCTCTAAAAGTTTCCTCTTCAGGCTCAAAACACCTTTCAAATTTATTGTTACTTATAGTAGTAACTGTATCCTCAATCTTAGCTATCTCTTCTTTTAAATTTAACCCTTCTGCTGGTACGTATTTAAAATGACCATTAGCTTTATTGATTACCCACCAACCACCAACTTTTTTGTTAGCTGCTTTTGCATAACCTGCTAATTGACCAACATACCCAAAACCATCTCCATCTTTGACAGTTTCAAATGAATCAAACTTATTTCTATAAGACCAATCAGATGCTGACTTAACATCATCAACTGCTCCATCAATAACTAAGTCATAAGAACCTGATACCTCTGCGTCTTTACATTTAAGTGTAACAGTATCAGATTCTTCATATTCTACTTTGGCAGCTTTTAAAATACCCTTGAAAACTGCCTCAACTATATCTCCTAACATCATGTTCATCATAAAATTATTTGATCTAGGTAAAGCAGTTTCAGGTTTATTCTTTTCATACCAAAGTTGACAAGTGGGTCTGCCTACATTTGACATACGTAGGGTAAAGTCTTTTCTTTTGACCTTACCACCAAACTGACGTTGCAATGCATCTTTTATGTCATCGGCTACTTGATGAATAATCTCATCTGACATAGTAGATTTACCATTGACTGCATCAGTCATGTATTGGTGCAACTTCAGTTCAGCGACATGGTTCATTAGTTATTGCCCTCAATATCAATGAATGACTCTACAGTTTCCATTTCTTCTTCAGAAACAGGATTCTGTCTAGACTCCACCTTTTCTTCCCACTCCTTACAAATGTAGTCGTTGAAGTTTTTTATCCAATCAACAAAGTCTCCGTATAAGGTACAGCCTCATCTGTTACATCAAAAGATTCTGAGAAATCTACCTCTGCAAGAGGAGTGTAGAAATAACTTCCATTAGGTAACTGATTTGCTTTAGTTCCATTTAAATGGATCATATGCTGAATAGGTAACCTAGACTTCTTAACATACTCATTGAACTGATCTCCAATAGTTTTAAAAGCATCTTTGTTATCTATTTCCCAAATGAATGGTAAATCAGAAAGCTCCGCAGGTTGCCCTTTTTCATCTACAGGATTATCTAAAGTGACTACGCCAAATACAACACGAACACGTTTTATTTGTCTTATCAAATCTTGCATATCAGGTGCAAGTGATTTGAAGTCCTCTATATAACCTGACGGTTTGCCACAATTAAATCTGCCTGTATTATCTTTTAAATCACTATTCAGATTATCAGACATGATTGTTCTGTGGAACATACCCTTAGGTTCGCCAGCTTTTGCATTTAGATTTGCAATATATCTTCTTAACATAAATCTTTGCATAAAAGGGCGAATACTTATACTCTTTGCATAAAAATACTTAGAGCTATTTTCTTCTACCAACTCTAGTCTATATGCACCACCTTCTATAACCTCAACATTAGCAGTTTTACCATTGACTTCTGCTTGACCCATAATTGGTGAATGCCATATTCTTAGTCTATTTAAGTTGCTAGACTTCTTTGGTTTTGCAGTAACTTCTCCAGCTATTCCCATAGCTTTAGCCAAGTCTGCATAGCTATCTTTACTTATATTAATTAGTTCATTCATAAATTTCTCCTTTCAATAAGTGCCTAGTTATATCACGCAACATCTTTAGTGTCAAGCCAATTATAACCTATTTTTGCCTCTAATAATAATGGTACATTAAACTCTATTTTAAACTCTTTTTCTATTAAAGATATCATATTATCATTTGTTACTTTTATAACTTCTAGTATCTCCTTTTCTTCATTTGGGTGTACATCTACAACTATAGAATCATGCACACTATTCACTACACAAGACTGATAAGGCTCTAGTTTTTTCTCTATGTACATAAGAACTAAAGGCACAATATCAGCAGTAGCAAATGATTGCACAGGATAATTCTTTATCTGAGTAAAGTTAGTTATCTTGCCTGACATTAGTCTGTGAACATCCGGGAATGCAAACTGTCTACCTGAAGGTGTAGTTATCTTTCCTGTAGCTAGAGCTTCTTTAGCCAATCGGGTGTGCCATGACTTGATTCCTTTGTACTTTTCTGTGAAGTGCTCGTAATAGGCGGCTTCAGCTTTACTTCTCCCAAACCCAGTCGCACCATATAACGGTGCAAACGTGTGTGCTTTAGCCTCTTGCCTAGTTGTCGGCTGACCAGCATTAGTGATAACTTTAGACGTATATGCATGTACATCAAATCCAGTTGATACTTCGTCAATTGCCACTTTATCTTGAGATAAAAATGCCGCAGCCCTAAATTCCAATTGTGCAAAATCTGCCTCCAATATCTTTCCCCCATCCCAACGTGATACAAATACTTTCTTTACAGGAAACGTGCCACCTCTAGGCATGTTCTGCATATTAGGATCTGCACCACTAAATCTGCCTGTTGAAGTTCTATGTTGTAATAATCTAACATGAAGCTTACCATCAGGTTTGACATATGTTTTTATGCCTTGCACAAAGGATGATAGGTAGGTATCCAATGCAGACAATCTCTGTAGATCAGATAAAAAGTTAAGTGCCTCTGTCATATTTAATTTCTTAGCAGTATCTTGTAATACATCAAGAAACTTTTTATTTACACTAAAACCATTAGCACTTACCCACTTTGCTGATGGAGCAGAGAACTTTAATCCAGCTATTTTTGTGCTATTATTAAGAGTGTAGCCGCTACCAAGACAAGTATTACACTTGGGTTGCTTAACATAAGGTTTTCCATCTTTTCTTACCTTTCTTTGAGTTCCTAACCCAAAACAATCTTGACACTTTACTGCAACAGTTTTGTATAAAACATCTGATGTTTGTTTAACTGTTTCTTTGTAATCTAGTGTCTTCATGTATGAATCCAAGTTATGTGTCCAAGTAGTTTTATCTTTCGGCTTTCTACTATAGATAACCCAAGACATTTGCTCTGGACTATTTAAATTAATAGGTGTATCACCCATTAACTGCTTAACTTGCAAGTTTAGACGTTTTTCTATTTCTAACTTTTCTCTTTCAAACTCTACTCTTACCTCCTCTAATTTAGTTAGATCTACTGCAAAACCTTTTTGATATATTTTAGCTAATGTCAAAGCAACTTTGTTAGTCAATACTACTGTATCCATCAACTTAGCATACTCAACTGTATTTAACTTTTTATATATCTCATCTGATAATTGTTGTGTTGCATGTAAATCTGCTGACAAGTATTCTGATAACTCTTCTCTTGGTATATCTGCAACAGAATACCCTTTACTAAAATATTCTTTTAGTGTGTCTTGTTTTTGTGTGGCTAACTCATATCTCTCTGCACATGCCTCAAGAGACAGAGCTTTCTTCACACCACATTGTAATACATATTCTCCTAGCATAGTATCAAACACTGGACCATCATATTTAAAACCACATTCCCATATCCACATCAGATCGTGTACTATGTTATGTCCTATGAGTATAGTTGCTTGGTCTAAGAGTTCTTGCACTCCATCAAAGTTGTCTCTAAATAAATATTGCTTTCCTGTATCTGTCAAACAACCAATCATTACTAATTCATTTTCAGTTTCAAAAGGGTCTAGGTGTAATTTACCATCTCTAGTAGTAACAGTATTTTCTACGTCAAGTGTTAATTTCATCCATTTTCTCCTTATGTTTTTCTAAGTATATAACTGCTCTTTTTACTTTTGTCAAGTCATCCTTAAAACCACCTAGTCCTGTATTACAATGATGACATATCCAACCCCTAAATGTTTCAGTGTGGTGACAATGATCTAACACCCACTTAGATAATTTAACTTGTCCATATTGACTTATTTCTTTTATATCACGTTCACAGATAGGACAACAATAATCTTCACTTGGATATGGGTTTTCCTTACGTAACTTTTTTAAAGTTGCAAAATGTCCTTTCATACAAGACTGACAAGTTCTTTTTACTTCCCCAGAGAACACAACATAAAAATTAGTTACAGGTTGCTCAACCTTACACTTTATACACACATAGCTTTCTTGTGGTGTATTCTTAGGCTTAACATAACCAAATAAATCAGGGTACTCATTCATGCCTCGTACCTTCCAACTTGGTAATTAAGCTGACAAGTAATTACCCCATGCCAACCAGACAATTTATTCTTGACAATATTTAAGTGTCTCTGCAAATCCTCTTCATCCCCATCTTCTTGTTTTGGTGGATTCTTAGCTATCAATATCATCAAGTCTGCCTCTGCGGCTTTACCAGTTCGTGATCCTTCCATCATAGATTGATTAAGTAATATTTTACCCTCTGCATCAGCAGATAGCTGAGACATATAAAAGATAGCACACTCATGTTGCTTTGCAATCATACGAGCATGAACTGCGTTAGCTTTTAATGCCTCATCTGTCCTTGCAAAACCACCAGTCCTAGCAAACTTATCGCCCATGTCTAATAGAACGACATCAGGTTTGTATGACTTACATACACTCTCTACCCAAGACATATCACGACCAGTCGCATCTTTTATCTTTATCTTGTCTTTGACTGGTGCATACAAATCTCTAGCTCTACTAGGATTCTCTTTTATCTGTTTCATAGTCATGCCTGTAGATGCAGTTAGGTATCTAGCACCAACTCTGTGACTGCCCTCTTCATTACACAAGACAATGCAGTTAGCACCTTGATGTGCAAAACCTCCGGGAGATGCAATCATACTTGCATGAAAAGATGTTTTACCTGTGTTTGGTCTAGCACCTACCTCAATCAAGTGTCCAGCATTTATACCCTCAAGTTGTCTTGTCAATGCAGGTATATTGAAGTTCCAACGAGCCTCAAGATCATTCTTAGCTAATATTGATTCAATATCCAAGTCATCCCACTCCACATTTAAATCAGGTGTAAAGTCATCATTATATTGCTCCAACAATATACGCAGAGGCTCTAAGCTTGTCTTAGTACCATTGACATAATCAAATCCTAAATTAGCTATGTCCTCTCCAACAACTTGTTGAAACAACTTAGACAACACCTCTTGTGCGACATCAGCACCTAAAGGCTTTTCATTCTTTATAGATTTGAATAGAGCTAGGTATGCTTGTTTCTGTGCAGTAGACATAGACGGATTGCTTGATATAAATAAAGCCTCAATCTCATCTGGTGTAACTGTACGTTCATACCTATCCATAGCCAAGTCTATTGCTTGTTTTATTTTTCTAGCATCTTTGCTAAACAATCTATCTGGACATCTAGCTCCACGATGCTCTTTGTAGAACTCTCTATCCATTAGACTTCTTAATAGTGAATTTTCCATATATTACTCCTTTGGGGTTAAATTATATAAGTTGTAAATATCTTCCTCATTTCTATACTTCAAATCATCTTGAAGTCTGAGGACACGTATGTTGGGAACGTATCCACGTAACTCTTTTGCAAACTGAAGTATCTTTGGCAATGCATCGGGATCTAATGCAATGATAGTAGTTGAAAACTGTGACAAGAAAATCTTATGTTCTTCTGATAATGAAGTTCCAAGTATAGCCACCCCAACATATATATTGCTATCTAGGACACAAGCACTTACACAATCTTCAACTACAACTGCGACCTTACCATAACCATGAAAGTATGGCAAGGGATTATTCCCATATCTTTTCCATTTAGGTAGACGTTTGCCTAAAGCTCTACCAGTTGCATCAACTAACTTACCCTTATGTTCTATGGGAAACACCACTCTGTCATCCTTCACGTCATAGTGTAAGTTTAGTTTGTCTGCATCTAGTTGCCACCTATCACAGAAAGATATGAGACCATTCCTATTGTTATGAGGAACTACGTATTCAGGCATTTGAAATGCATCAGTTGTAGCCAATTCTTTTTTTGTACTCACAGACTTGATGTCATCTACAGATAATCTGATACGTGTACTCCCACTTAAACTACAGGAAATCTTATAACAATTCCATACTAATGAACCCATATTATTTGTAGCAGTAAATGTCTTGTAGGATTTACACACAGGACAATTCAATCTACGTGTCTCATCAATAGGAATGTTTAAATCTTTTACAAATTCTAATATATTATACATTATATATGTTCCTTATATATATTAGTGTTTCGGACAATGCAATGTCTTGTAACACGAGATTAAAATTGTGTCAAACTTTTTCTTGTACTTAATGCTAAATTAGCAGAAGCAAAGGTATTTTTCATGTAAGGTTTAACACTTTGTGGGTTGGTATGACCCGTGACAGACATAATATTTCCCATTGAAACACCAGCCTCAACCATTTCAGTTGTACCTGTCCTTCTTAGATCTGCCAATCTAAGCTCCTTAGAGAGTCCTGCAGAGTCCATAATCTTTCTAGCCTCTACTGGTAGCTTAGTGATTGTATAAGGCTCGTGTATGCCTCTTCTAGGGCGAGGGCGAGGTGCTACATATTCTTGGAAACCAAAGTCTTCTTTCTGTTGTTTTAACATCTGACACAATCCATCAGCTATTGGTAAAAATACCTCTGCTCGTCTCTTTGATTGTTCTATGTGCATTCTTTTTTCCTCTAAATCTAGATTACTCCATTTTATGACACGCATATCACCTAATCTTTGACACCACTCATATGCCATTTGTACAATCAATCCCAAACTTCTAGTGTAAAAATCAGAATATGCTACATCTAAATATGCTTTCACATCTTCTCGTGTCCACACAACCTTTCTAGCTACAGGTGTTCGTCTTTTTATACTAGAGAATGGATTGACTGTGCAATGCTCCATGTGTATGCCATAATTATATACCACTCTTGCCACAGACATGACATGATTAGCAAGGTGTATACCTCTCTCACACCAATCTTCATATGCAAGTTTAGCCATCTTTGTGGTGATATCAGAAAAGTTGATATTGCTTAATTTTTGTGCATCACCAATTTTTGTATCCAAAAGAACCCCAAGAAAATATTGATATTGTTCTTTAGTTTTATCTCGTAAGCTCTTGAAATCAAAGGATAAATAGTACTCGTTAATTAAACTTGACAATTTTTTATTCTTCACTCTACACCTCCAGTGCTATGTAAATACATAGTGCTATTATTAATAATTTACCATAGTCAAGGTCAAACTTTGTACCCTCACCATATTTTTTATTAAAATCTTTATCAAAAAAATCGTGTATTCTATGCCACATCATTAGTCTCCTTTCTTTTATCTATGTACACTCTAAGATGTGTGGATTGTTCTATGGATTGACCATAAGACGTAGCATTTGTACCTTTAAACTCAGGCTTAATATGTTGTCCACGCACTCTCATAGTGTACGACTCATCATTGAGATACATCTTCATACCTCGTGTTAACTTTTTACCATACTCATCGTTGGGTATTTCACAAAAAACATATCTATGTCCTTGAATATTGTGTTCATCATGGTATGCCTTTCTCCATCTATGTTCTTCTTCTTTCCAAGTTTTGATCTCACTTCTTAGACCCTCTATTATTTTCTCTTGGTACATAAGTTGATTGTCTGCATTTTCCATTTGCTGATGGTGTTTCTTATCTTTTACTTCAGCAGAGTCAAACAATATTGCATATGTTTCACGTAAAGCATCATACTTCTTCTTCCAATGCTTAACTTGTTTATCCAAGTCTTTGGCTTTACCCTCTTGTGTATCAGTTCTAACGTCTTCGTCATTCTGTTTCACAAATGCTCTGACCAAATGTTGAAAGTCCATATGTGATATAGGTATATACTTATCCTCTGCTTTTGAATAGTATGCCTTGTAGTTTAAGTCATACATATCATCTGCTAACCTGCCAGTGCTTGTTGTTGCACCCAACATTTGTACTACTCTGTGTATCTTCATGCCACTTCTCCTTTCATCCAGTGTGGTTTTTGTGTATAGTTGTATCTAGCAAATCTAGATTTGTCAACTATGTAGAATTTCCTATATGCCTCTATAGGAAAGAACTCGTCTGTCTTTAAATCATCATGCCCACTAAAACATTGTGGGTGTGGTGTAATAAAATTAGTTGTGTTTGGTATCAATCCTGCACCCATAATTATAGCATCACAATGTTTACTTGCACCATGAACTTTATGGTATCTTTTTGTATATTCTTGTAGCATAGCTACATACAAATTAGTTGCCCACATATAGTTCATACGACACTCCATTGCCCATAATGTGCAAGGGTGTTTTTGATGCACTGGTTTATACAGATCATTCTCCTCTGCATAGTCAGGTGCGTGATGCCACAATGTAGTGCATAGCATCTGTGCCTCTTCCAATGGCATCTTGACTACGTGTTGGTCGCATAGAGATGATGCAATCTCTTGTGGTGTTTTTTCTATAATAAATCTATTCATATTTCTTGTCCTCTACGTTTAAGTTCTTCTGATAATTGGTCAATAACATTATCAATGCATTCACCGACAGTAATACAACTCCCATCACTATCTTTTGGTGCATTAAATAATTTAGCTTGTTTTGTTTTACGTCTAATGTCATACATATCACACAACATATCTTTAATATTCATTTGGTCAAATGCCATTATATCATCTCCTTATCATTTATTTCAGTTCTGCATACACCTGTACCTAACATATCAAACATAGTACAACCATAGTCATAACCTATCTTATAATAGTGATGTGTCTTAGTGTCATCTCTTTCGCCATGCAATAAACCATCAGCTATGCCATCTTTAATATTTTCAACAATCTTATGCTCTTTTATTTGTTCTTCAAGTTCTATTAAATTCATTTCTTACTCCTTTCAATATCCCACCTATAAAATATGTGGTCATCTATTCTTGTTACATAAGTTTTAGTTTCTGCCCAACTAGGATTAACATAGTAGGCATGATAATGTGTAGCACCTTCCACAAAGTCATCTAAGTGTCCATTGTACACACCATTTGCTACGTGCATAGCATCTCTCCATGCTTTTGGTTCTCTTGGTTTATCACTCTTGCCATCACAATACCAACTGAATTGACATCTATTCTTGATGGGTAGTGTAGGTTTCCACTTGTAAGTTAAACCTTGTTTGACTACATCACACACATTGTTAGGATATCTAGAATCCTCTACTCTATTCATCACAACTTGTGCAACTGCTACTTGCCCTATGAAACTTTGATTTTTAGCCTCATGGTACACGTTTAGTGCTAGGCATATTAGTGATTCAGCTATCATATCAATGCTCCCATCTGTCTACACCACAAATTTCAATATCACAATCAGGATTATCTCTTTGCACTTCATTCTCAATATAGTCTGCTATCCCTTTTAAATCTATAAAAAGTCTTGTGCGACCATTATTTTCTTCTGAATAATCATCATCTTCCATTTCATTAATATATTCATGTATATTTATTCTCATTGTAAGTCTCCTTTTATTTGGTTAAGTATGTGAGCAATAACATCAATAGTCCAACCATTACCAATCATTTTGTATCTCTGTGTCTTTGATACATGATTAGTATAATTATCAGGCATAGTCTGTAACCTCTCGCACTCAAGAGGTGTAAGCTTTCGCCATAGATACTCATCTCGGTTGACTACAACATTATCTTTTTCAACTGTAGTAAGGCAGTTGGATTTATCATCTTCTCTGACCTCAACCTTAGTTGTAAATGGTAACTCCATTTGATTGTCTTTACGTACACCATTCTCATCAAGTCTTCTGTTAATAACTCTACCCATAGATATCTTAGGCTCTCTGTGTCCACCTTGCATGGTGGTAAGAGTGGGTGCTTTGCCATCAACAGAGTAGACACGTTTGATGCTATCGTGACCTTTGAGATCAGCAGTTCCTACACGTATGAGACCATCCTTAGATGCAGTAGGATTAGGTTTCTTGATGAACGTAGGTATCTGACCTTTCCACATAGATGCAGTAAGACAGTTAGCTTTGGCATCATCAATAGACTTAACCTTATCGCCTCGTGGAACTCCACCCCAACTGTTAGCAAGGTAGTTGGGTATCTCGCCAAAGGGTAAGTCCTCAAGTATATCTCGTATGACTATATTCTTCTTGGTAGGTTGAGGTATGGGAACTGGTACATACTTCTCCAAATCCCAATCATACTTGACTAGCCAATACAGACGATTTCTGTTTTGTGGTGAACCATCAGCACAAGTTATCTTGGTTGGCTCACACCCCATGTATTTAGGTATGATGTCCTGAGATTCTTTTGACATACGTACATTCTCTAACAATACATACTTAGGCTTTAGCTCATCACGTATCCGTATGAAGTCAAAGAACAACCTAGAACGTGGGTCATCAAAGTTCAACTGCTTTCCCGCAAATGAAAATCCCTGACATGGCGAACCACCTGCCATAAGAGTAATGTGATGGTTGAAACTTCTGTAGAATATTTTTGTAATATCTCCCATCTGTATTGTATTGGGAAAGTTAGCTTGTGTCACTTTGATTGCGTGAGGGTCAATCTCGGATGCATGGTAAACACCAATAGGAATACCAGCCCTATGCAAAGCTAACTGCAACCCACTACAACCATCAAAGAAACTTGCTACATTTATAGGTGTCATTAATTTATCTCCTTATATGTAAGTTCTTGGGTGTACACCCTTTTCTGTTTCAAGAGTTTCTAGCACTATTGCATATGTCATATCCTTATCTAACTCCTTGTACTCGTATGGATTAGAAAACTTTTGAACCCTAAAGAAATCATTCTTGTATGGATTGTAAGACACTCTTCTCCACAAAGGCATATTTTTAAATGTGCGATACTCTTTCCTATCCCATTCTCCATATGCAAAGGCATGAACATTTTTCTTACCTTCTTCACGTACTCGCTTTTGCCCACCCTTACGGACAACAAACTTAGCACGTTCTAAAAGTAAATTTTGTTTGTGGTCAATAACTAGACCACTCTTGCCATCTTGTATGCTCCAACACTTTTTGTGAAGATTCCAATAGACTCTAACTTTTTGCATTATTTCCACTCCTCTATTTTAAAGTTGCTAAATAACTTATTATGGTCAATGTATCTCTTGCCCATAAAGGTAACCCTAGATTTTAGATTATCTAAACTTAGATTATTCACGTCTTTACAGTCACCTGTGTCCACATCAAAACCTAACAGTAAAGCATTACCACTCACAATAACATTATCTATTGCAAAGAAATAATTGTATTCTCCTAGATTAGCCTCTTCACTTGTCCACATATCATTACCATTTACACTGTAAGGATATATTTCAAAGTTTCTGCACCCAATCATCTCTTTTGAATGGTCAGCACCATTGGTGTCAACTTCTGTAATTAGTTCGTCTTTGGCATTAATAAAATATGCTTTCATTGAATAGTCTCCTTTGTCTGATTTTTCCCAAGTTGGGAATTTTTGGCTGCAGTATATATAGCTACACTCTGATGCATAACAACAGAATTGAAGTGCATAAATATACCAGTAAATTCCTTGAACCCAATAGGCTCAAGGTTTCTCTGTTTAGCTAACCACTTATGTGTTTGATAACCCTCAAACATATCATTCATCGTGGTCATCTTCTTCGTCTCCAAAGTGGTCATTCCACTCCGTAGGTGTAATACCAGTCATTAAAAACTCCCTCTCTGACGAGCTAAGATTAGGGAAGGCAACTTGCACCAATTGATCTCCAACTTGCTCCCATCTGTCTAACTGCTCTTGGGTTATATCTAACTCCATAGTATTGGTCTTGCCACTTATAATGGACTTCTTAGTTACTTCTAACATATGTTCTCTCCTTTGCTTTTGTGATGAGATAAATCCCACCTATTAATAATATTAGTGCTATGTCATGTGATAGTATATATACAAACCCCACATAGTCAAGCAAGTGTGGTAGGGAAAGCACAAAGAGTGCTGTTCCCAACATTAGACAAGTCATTGTCATAATTTTATGTACTAAATTCATTAGCCTACCTTTCCAAAATGTCTCTTTGCCCAATCTGTACTACCTTTGAATCTAACCTCTGGTCTAGTCTTATCAATGTAGATATATGGGTATTGACGTTTCTTAGGATGATACTCCACCAACTTGTATCGTGGATGTTCTTTGTCCAAATCAATACCATCAAATTGAGCATACATCTTGAGTGCTTTCTGCTCTCTAGTTTCTGCACCACTAACTTTAACGTGTAGTTTAAATGTAGCTTGAGCCTCGTCATAAGAACAATTACCTAATTCTACTGTGACACCTTTGAGTTCTAAAGTCTCCTCTATATCCATTAGATAATCATCTATATATGCTCTTAGGGTTTGAATGTTATCCCTACCTAGTTTTGTTATTTCCATTTATTATCTCCTTTGCTAGTTTGGTTGTATTCATAGTATCGTGGATGTCGTAGTAATCCCCATCTTTAGGATGAGGAAGATATGAGGTATTGTCATCAACATATTGATTGGGGTGAGTATATTCTCCACACCCATCATCTGCATCTTCCCATTGAAGTTCATCTCCCTCAATTAAATCTTTGAGATATTTTTTTATCTCTTCACGAGTTGTGTCCTCATGGTCAAACTCTAAAGTTATTGTTATTTTTTTAGCCATTACATATATCCCCTTTCAAATCTTTGGTCCTGTACTTTACCCTTATGACTACTTTCAAATTTACGTTCCACCTTCCATTGTTTCCTCGCATTTTTATTCTGAGGTTTCTTTTTTACTGGAATCTTCTGGAATGTAGAATCTTCTTGCATTATTTTTCTCCTTTGCTCTGTTGTAGTTATTCTTTTTGTTAGGCACAACTTGTTTCCTCTTTCTGTGATGTGCCATAGCTTTTGCTATAGGATTGATTGGTTTTATCATCAACATTCTCCCTATACTGGTAACGGTTATTTTTCCCAACTTGGGATTTTTAATGCTCAATCAAATGAGTATCACTTCTTCTGCCAATGGTAACTTGCGACATACACCCACCCTTGCAGATAGAACAATGCCCTTTGATACCCTTGAACGTCTTAGGACATGGAAACATCTTGACATCTGTATAGCCATCATCATCCCCATAGAACATAGTATTCCACCCATCTCGTTGTAGCATAGCATACTCCTCAGACGTAGTTGTAGGGTCTGTAGAACCATTGAGTGCAATATTCTTCAATGGCATCAACTCCAACTCAACAAGAGCCTTGAGATGTTTACTTTGCCATGCCCTAGTGGGTAGCCAATAGATAACATCAGGTTCAGCAAGAGCCATAGCTTTTATTCTGTACACATCTACCATATCTTTGATAGCCTCACCCCTAGTCATAAATCGCCTACGTTTAGTCTGCTTTCTCTTACGTGCAAAGAATGGTTTGAAGTTGTTGACATACCACTCCACATCTGTGGGTAGCTTTTGCCATATCGTCTCGCATCTGTCATCTCTGTCGTGCATATTAGGATACAACTTGTATAGCTTGTTGTTGTAGCAAGTGATATTGCAAAAGGGTGTTCTGTGAATACATGAACCCTCGTGGTTTTTTGTGTCATTGATTGGTCTGTCTGTAGCAAATTGACCAATGTCATCACACCATCTCCATAAATCATTTAGTTCTGCAACTGTAATTGTAGTCATATTATTTCTCCTTTGTTTATGGGTTTACTCCCCATCCTGAACCACCATATCCAATTACTTTGGTGACTATGTGTACACATAATTTCTCCCAACATTCTTGCATATGATTGCAATCCCAACCACTTGTTACTTTTCTGCCATCAGCATCTTCAATATAAAAATATCTGTCATCTGATGCCCACTTCCCCCATATACTACCTACATATCCAAACGTGTAGTTTGGTGGAAGATGACTCTCAATTAGATCGTGGTATTTTTGAAACCGATCCCATCTTATATCACTATTCTTTAACATACTAACTCCTATGTAAAGGGGAAGACTTGATTGTCTCCCCCACCAGTTTTTCCCAACTTGGGATTTATCCCACCAACTTCTGTATAATCATACCCTTGATTGCTACATACCAGTTTTGAGATACTCTAGGTCTACCATTCCTAGTATAAGCATGGAATGAAGAATATCTCCACCCACTAAAAGGCTTATACCAATTAAATCTAATTAATGGTTCTCCAGACTTTTGTCCACTCCCCATCTTGATAAACCAACCTTTTCTCATATTAGGGAAATCTCTCTCCGTTCTATAAATAGTTGGTTTGTACCCAGAATTTGTGAGTGATAGTAATTTTAGTTTACCTAAAGTAGCCATAATCTTGAATGAAGTTAAGCCACCACTAATAGTTGTATCTTTAGATACGTTTTCAAAGTTTATAAAAAGCATTTAACTGCTCCTTTCTGTTAAGGTTAAATTTTCCCAACTTGGGATTTTTACTAGCCTTTGAAACTAGCAATCTTTGAGCCATGCAAAAGCGTCAGCAATAGTGTCTAGATCTCGCTGATACTGTTTGGCTTGTAAGTAATTACGTGTCTCCACAGCATTGATATGGTCAGCACTAACTACTCTAAAATTCTTGTCATGTCGTTCTCTATCGCCATGTCTAGAGAAATCTTTTTGGTGTGATGTCAATCCCTCGTATGTAACATTACAAGGAACACCACCATCAAATTTAATTCGTCTACTCATTCTTGTCTCTCCAATCTGTTTTTCCCAACTTGGGATTTATTAACAATGTATATATAGTATATGCAATATCCGTGCCAACTTGACGCATCACTCCCCACTCCCCACTAATGATAGTAGTGAGAAAAAAAAAATAAATGAGGCAAAATTAATTGCCTCAAATATAATTTTCTGGAGATTATCCATTTGATGCTTTTTTATCATCAGATTTTTCATTAAAAGTAACAATATTTGAATTTTTTTCCTTAAGCATTTTTTGTGCAATTAAAGAAAATTCAGTAGTAAATTCTGCAATTGTCAATTTATTATCATCAGCTTTTTTTGTTGTATTTGATTTAATAAAAGCCTCAATTTTTTCTTGTATAGTTTTTTCTTTATTTTCTTTTTTAACAAGTTTGGCAAAACCACGAATTGAGTTTGCTTTGGTTTCACTGTTTTGAAATTCATTGAAAAATTGTTCAGCATTTTCACCAATTGTTTTTAATGCTTTAACATCATTTTTCCCAACTTGGGATAAAATGCCATCAATTTTATATTTCTCAAAAGTTGCAATTTTAAAAGCTTTTTTATCTTTTCCTTTATATTGCTTAATTTCACAATCAGCATAATAAACTTGTTCAGCAACATGACAAATATTAAAAGCAAACTCCTCAACTTTTTTTGCTTTATTATTTTCTGCTGTTTTATCATAATTTACAACTTTTAAAAGATTTGTTGTAGATGTCTCAATTAAAGTATTAACTACTAGATCATTATAATTTTGCATTGTTTTGTCTTTCCTTATGTTTTATCCCAACTTGGGATTTTTTGGTTAATGTCAATAGTATGACGTATATAGATAATATGCAATTCCCATGCCAACTTTCAAGCTGCGAATCATTCTCAATATGATAATGGTTCTCAAG
>BCSF01000399.1_pt1 | contig 17764 bp, 28 predicted proteins | sample 1016431 | NCBI WGS metagenome assembly BCSF01 (sample SAMD00045685;SAMD00045686;SAMD00045687;SAMD00045688;SAMD00045689;SAMD00045690;SAMD00045691;SAMD00045692;SAMD00045684;SAMD00045690;SAMD00045691;SAMD00045692;SAMD00045684;SAMD00045685;SAMD00045686;SAMD00045687;SAMD00045688;SAMD00045689, study...
TGACTAATACATATTTAATATTAACAAAAGCAAAGTGGGAATCAGCATTACCTGCTAAACTTAAAACTGCTGATAGATTGTCTTGGAATGAGTACACATATAAAGATGTAGAAAAGACTGCTACAAGAATGGTAAACAAATATGATTATTATCCAAGTTTAGACAACACTAAAGATGAAATTAAAGCATACATGGATGATGCAGATATAGAGTATAGCTCTGGAGATACTAAAGCACAGCTTGTAGATAAAGTTATGGAAGCGTATGACCATGTTGTACCACAGATAGAAGAAGAGTATACATACACAGAACAAGAAATAGATACAACTACATTACAATCTCCAACTTGGAAAGAGTCAGCATTTAAGTTAGGCAAACTTGGTAGTCCAAGATGGAATAACGATGGTAGCAAAGTATTAGTTAAATATGAATTACCTATAGCAGATGGCACACTAGATGCAGTAAAAGGCACAACTGGTATTACTGCTTTGTCTCATAGCGAAGCTATAGAAGAAATGAAAAAGGATGAGTGGTCTAGTAGTGAATGATGATTTTAAAGATGTAGCTAAAGTTCTAGCATTTGTTATACTTGTACTTGGCGGCATAATACTTACTATATGAGCAATGGTAAGGGTGCAAGATCGTACAGCGGCGAAATTACGGATGGAGATACTCTTTCTTTTCGGGTTAATCTTCGTTGGATGTTCAATTCAGCTTTTCTACTGTGTTCAATTTTTGGCGCAGCATATAGTGTTAAACAAAAAATTGACGATACTGCAAGAAGAGTGGAAGCACTTGAGCTACGAGTTGATGAACTCAAAGCAATACATGACGCTGAGATGAAAGAAATAGAAGCATGGTACAAAGAAATAAACTTAAATCCTTTTTCAAAAAAATCGAAACGAAAATAGAGCTGTCGGAAAAAGACATACCACATGAATTTTTTATTAACAGATATAAAAGGAGCAGCACATGCCAAAAGTAGGAAAAAAGAAATTCTCTTATACAAAAAAGGGAAAGCAAGCAGCAAAGAAATATGCTAAGAAAATGGGCAAACGAGTTTACAGCAGGAAGAAAAAGTAATGACTGAAATTGCGGATTTATGGTTGCAGCTGGGAAGCGCTGGTTTTTTAGCCGTACTATTCGGCTACTTACTGCTTAACCTAGTAAACAGCCAGAAAGAACAAACCGAGGACCTAGAGTCAATTAGAGCTGATCTAAGCAAGATGAGCGCAGAGTTAAGCAATACGCAAAATATCTGCATTAAGCTCATCGATTCTATTAATTCTTTCAAAGAAACTATAAGCGACAAAATAGATCGGAAGTTTGATAGGCAAGATGAGAACCTCGAAGACTTGAGTAAAAGCGTTGCATATCTGCAAGGCAAGAATAATGGCGGGAGTAAGTAATGGCAAAAGATCCTAGATTAAAACGATTTGGACTGAAGGGTTATAATAAACCCAAGCGCACACCTGGGCACAAGACTAAAAGTCATATGGTCCTAGCGCGTGACTCAAAATCTGGCAAAACTAAGCTGATCAGATTTGGGCAGCAAGGCGTGTCTGGCGCAGGGAAAAACCCTAAATCCCCAAAGCAGAAAGCTAGACGCAAGAGCTTTTTGGCTAGACATGCAAAGGGCATTAAAAAGGGTGTGATGAGCGGAAGTTTCTGGTCTGCGCGCGTGAAATGGTAATGGCTACTGCAACGAAGCTAGATAAAGAAAAATGGGCCAGAGCTAAGGCCAAAGCAAAGCGCAAGATGGGCGGTAAGCATTCTGCTCGTGCAATGCAGCTGGCAGTAAAATATTATAAAGATGCTGGCGGCAGATATAGCGGTAAAAAAACCAGTAAGAATAAACTGAGTAAATGGACCAAGCAGGATTGGGGGTATGTGACAAAAGGCGATGCAAAAAAACCCAAAAGCAAGCGCGGTAGATATTTACCTAAATCTGTACGCGACTCATTGACTAAATCACAAAAAGCTGCTACAAATCGCAAGAAAAGAGCAGCAACTAAAAAGGGCAGAGCTAAAGCTAGCTACGGCAAAAAGATCGCTAGGAAAGTACGCAGAGCATGAAGCTAAATACAAATATATCGATAGAGAATGTCATTACAGTTATAGTGCTGATCGCATCAATGACGCTTGCATATGGATTTATGAAAGCAGACATCAGCAGTATTAAAAAAGAACTAACAATGAAAGTAGATGAGCGTGCTTATCAAGCAGACCGTAATCTAGTCGCATATAAATTAGATGTCATTATGGAAGACATCGCTGAAATCAAACAGATACTAAAGGAAAAATAATATGGAATGGTTATCATTAAGCAATGCAGCATATATGCTGGTTATCATTATGGGAGCAGTGATGTCTCTTGTAGCAGCGCGTTATAAGCCACTGGTAAAAGAATTAAAAGAAGTGGCACAAAAATACCATGATGCTAAAAAAGATGGTAAGATATCTAAGCAGGAACAGCAGCAGATAGCAAAAGAATGTATGGATGTCGTTGTACAAATTGGCAAACTTGTCTGGAAGTTCTAATTGGTAAATAAGAAACAAATTAAGCAGCTGATCGGCGAAATATTAAACGAGCTAAGTCTTGGCGGCGCTCAAGCAGAATCGCTTGTATATCACACTGGATTGGTTGAATCTAAGTATCAGTACCTCATGCAGGTAAAAGGGCCAGCAATCGGCTTTTTTCAATGCGAAACACCTACTGCAATTGATATCTGTTTACATTATCTCAAATACAGAACGGAGCTAATGAAAAAAGTATCGGAAGTCACTATGGTAGATCTGCGTTACTTTATGGACCCACGCCCAGAAGAATGGCGCAAGCTAATGCAATATAATATTGCACTACAGATTGCTATGTGCAGATTGCATTATAGGCGGGTCCCACAAGCATTACCTAATAATATTGAAGAGCAGGCAACATATTGGAAAAAGCACTACAATACTTACAAAGGTAAGGGTACACATCAACATTTTTTAGAATTAGTAGAGACATATGGGGAATGACGCAGAAAAGATAGATAATCTTATTGATGTAATGAATCAACTTAAAGAGCTTGAGTCTATGATTGGTAGCTTAAGTGACGCAGATAGTACTGTGATCCTTGGCTTGATCCTTGCGTTGATCCGCAATACATCCGTACCCGATGTAACCATTTTGCCTAATATAGGAAGCATAGCAGTAGCATGAGTAGATACGAAGCATTTTGTAATATAACAACAGATCTCCAAGCGATCACGGATATTAGCTCTTATGATCGGAAGCGAGTCCTGCCCAACAATTGGGTGTCAAGTGGTACCACCAACTTGTACTATTTACACAATGCCGGATCATGCAGCGTAGTATTTAAAGATGGTAAAGATCTGGGTGCTGCTCAAAGCAGTGAACCATCCAGTTCTGGGCATTGGCGCTATGTTGATACTGAAGATCGCCTAGAGTACTTTGAGACTTCTAGCAGTGTTGCAGCGCTTGAAGCAGCAAACTTTGAAGAGGGGCAAGATTTTAAATCGTTAAAGCAGCAAGCTGTAAACGAAGCTGCGGATCTGATCAGAAGTTTTATTAACAGGCCAATATATCCTAGGCAAAATCCAGATTACCAAGGGTCTGCGGGTACGAAGTATGATTTTATATTAGTACGCATTAATGCAGTCCTTGCAGCTGCGGATCTGGTCCGTAGAGATGATCCAGAAAAAGCAGATGAAATTTACGCTTTAGCAATGAATGAGGATGACAACGGACTACTTGATAAATTAAAAAGACGCGAATTTGTATTATGGAATGAGACTAGCTATAGAACAGAAAATGGTATTGTTCAAGTAGTAAATCAACATCCTAGCTCTACTGGCTCGCCGCAAATTAAAATTATGAATCCGCCCTCAGTTACATATGATGAAGTCAAAGTTATTATTGATCAAGGTGGTACATTTAATAGTTCAAATAAAAATACTACAATTACCTACTCCGTTTATATAAAAAATGATGATGGCTTAAAGCAGCTGCATCATGTAAAAAGCGAGTTGATCAATGGGGACCTACAAGATTTAGCTTATGGGGCAAAGATAGTCTGGAGTCCGGGTGTATATACTACCGCAGATGAATTTGCAGTAACATTTCAAAGCACAGAGGTCCAGATCGGCAGCGTCAGAAGCGGGCAGATCTACAGGTAATGCCAATAACTTTTACCAATCATTTAGATACAAATGTACTCAGCGCATTACAGGAGTTAATTAATGCAGAGTTTACACAATCTGTTTATTACGATACGGAGTACATGCAGCGCGGAACTAACTGGTTTAACTTGGTCCCGGTTGCGGACATATTGGAAGATAACTTTTCCAGTAGTCATACTAGAGCTTATGAGGTACTTATACAATACTATAGGATTGTCCCCGGCGATAAGCGAAAGAGTACTCATATTGCTACTGTTTCAGCTATAATGGAGCGGTTAAAAAGATTAATTAGAAGTAACTCTGATTATAGAGTTAATGGAGAACAAAAATTCTTTAATGGTACAATAGCAAATGTAAACTACCAACCAGAGCTAGAGGATGTGTCATCCGATGTACTATTAGTAGAAGCAACATTCACAGCAAATGTATTTGAGGTCATATGAAGATTAAAATGAAATCAGACTGTAACGGTATACCAAAATTTAATAGTCACTCTGGATTTAGCAGAGATCACTGGTCCCAGCTTAATGCGGGTAAAGAAGTCAGCGTAGACAGTATACCAGAGGTGGCCGCACAATATGTTGAAGAAGTAAAAAGCAAAGGTAAATAATTATGGCTGGAGTCAAAGTAAGTTATCAACCAAATGAGTTTGGAATTGGTATTGCAGCAGAAAGTATTACTGGTACTGTTCAAGCTAATACAACTCAACTATTTTCAGAAAGTGTTTCACTTCCATCATTTAGTCCAATACAAGATTTAGCTCCAAAAGCTGGAGAATTTGTTGCAAGAGATGAAACAATTTATAGCACCAATAAAGGTACACCAAGTGAAGTAACTGTAAGCGGATTATTAAATGACACAGCACTTAGCTTGCTTGAGGGTATTTTTCATACCGCAGCAGCCAGCAATGTCATTACAGTGACAGATACATATACAGCGCCTGCATTACCAGTAGGCGAAGCTAATACTGCTGCAACTAAAACATATACAGTAAAAATATTACATCCACAGGCAACAGATGATAATGGAAATAGTCCTGTGGATAATTCAGTTGTGTTACGCGGCTGCTCTGTTACTGCTTTTAGCGTATCTGGGGATGCTTCTGGAGATGGCAGACTTACATACTCCGCAACATTTAAAACTGGATTTTTACCACTATTTGAGCAAGTAGCTGGGACCACAACTGCGCCTGTAGAGACTGGCATGCGCAACATACATGATCTTAGTTATAGAACTATTGCTGGTGTAGCGGATCCAGTGATGCAAAGCTTTAATTTATCAATAGAAAACCCAGCAGAATACATTGGATTTGATCCTGTTAATAATATACCATATTCGATATCACGCAGCGTACCAGAGGGTCCTGTTGTAAATCTGTCTTCAGTAATTAAGCTGGATAAAGATACAAAAGGATTGCTTGCTAACTTTATGAATGCTTCTGCGCAAACTGGACTAACGAATCATTTAAGTAACCATGATGGGAAAGCAGCAGCACTTACAGCTGCAACCGAATTTGCCTTTAATTGCGACAAGGCCATTATCACTGGAATGAGCTTTAATGAACAAGCAGCAATGATGTACTCAGTAGAGCAAAAATTGCTATTTGGCTCATTCACTATACGAAACAGCTAATGACAATAAAAACTGATCACGGATCTTTTGAGGTCCGTGAGCTTACCTTTGCTGATCGCAGAGCGCTTCATCGTCTAGAGGTCAAAGCAGTTGATCTTAAAACAGGCGAAATGAACACGGATGAATTTTATACTGTATTAGAATGGGTTATGGAGCATGCATTTGAAGATGCAGAAAAAGCTCTTGCGCATTTGGATGACAATAAAATTGATGAAGTACTCATTGCGATCTATAATAAATACAAGCAAGGCGTAGCTAAAAAAAAGAATTAAAGCACCGTATCGCTTTATGGTTTAGCTATAACGGTGCTAAGCCAAACGATCTGCATTTCCCATACAAAGCACCTAGTCCAACGCTGGGCAAAATGATGCTATATGATGAAGATGCGCTCTGGACCGAGGTAGAAAGAATACTAGAAGAGGACCCAGAGCGTCAATTCACACCGGGGCAGCAGTGCTACCATAACCTTGTACATTGCGCAAATCCAGCGTATTTCTTGACACATGATACTACATTAGCATTGGAAGAATTTATGACTATGAAGCGCTTTAATATTCCACCAGCAAGAGATATAGATAGTGCAAATTATAATCGTTTAGTCATCTATTCGGCTATAGATGAAGAGTATAATGCAGCAATAAAGTTGGAGAGCAATGGCTAAATTTATTATAGAAGTACGGACCAAAGGATTTGCGGTTGCAAAAGCAGATCTAAAGGAAGCAGCAAATCAGAGTCGTAAGTTTGCCAGAGAAGCAAACGGCGCAGCAAACTCATCTGCTATATTTAGAAGAGAAGTTTCCAAACTAAGAAATAACATGTTACTGTATACATTCGCAATTGCGGGTTCTATACGAGTAATGACTTCGTTTTTTAGAGCTTCTATGGAGTTTGAAAAGACCAGAGCAAGGTTAGAGGGTCTTACAGGAAGCGCAGAAGAAGCGGCCAAAACATTTGAGATATTTAATGAAGCTGCAAAGAAAACGCAGTTTGGTATACAGCAGATCACAGCAGCGGGTGCGCAGCTAGAAGCATTTGGGATCAATTCAAAAGCAACGATCCGGATCTTATCTGATTTAGCTAGTTTTATGGGCCGCGATATTGGCACAGCAGCGTTTGCTATGGGTCGTGCTTTCTCCGCTGGTGCAGCAGCAAGTGAGATTTTTCGCGAAGCTGGTGTACTAAATATTATAAAAACTTCGCAGGGTATTGAGGACCTCACAAAGTTAACGCTGCCAGAGTTCCGTGTAGCAATGATGAAGACTTTTGTTGATGCTGCATCTGGAATACAAGGTAGTACAGAAAGAATCCAGAAGACCACTGAGGGTATGATAATGAACTTGCAAGATGAGTTTGTGAATTTACAAGCTCGTATTGGAGATACATTTGTACCAGCATTAAAAACTGTAGTAGGAGCGCTCACAGAGTTTGTTAAAAGTTTAGATACAAAACAAGTAGCTATAATGGCTACAAACATAACCGTGCTTACTGGAGTACTAAAATTAAATTCAGTAGGATTTATAGCTGCTGCAAACTCAGCTCGAACATTTGGGCTAATATTATTAAATGTAGTAAATAGATTAGCAATACTAGCTGCTATGAATATTGTAGTAACTAGACTAGTGGAATTAGCACAAAAGTTTGAGCTATTTGGTATGAAAGTCGAAGATACTACAGAAAAAATATTAGATATGGATAAGGCGGAGCAAGATATGATAGCTACCCTAGAGGAAGCTACTGGCGCCGCCACAAAACGCGCTGAAGCAAATGAAAAGATAGCTAAGTCTATAGAGGAGTCTGAAAAATCATTATCTGTTAGACTTGCAACGATGCTAGAAGATACCGAACTAGGTAAAGCTAGAGTGCGCGTTTTTCTTGAAGAAAGTCGAGCATTAACTGCAAATGAAGAAGCGCTGCTAAGACAAATAGATGCGCTGAAGGAAAAAATTAAGCAAGATAAAGAGGAGCTTAAAATAAAAAAAGAAAATGCGCAAAAACGCATTGAAGAGTCTGATAGGAACGCGGCTGAACATGCAGCAAAACTAAGAGAAGAAGCTAGAATCAAAACAAAATTGGCTGAAGTAAATAACGAAGCAATAATTATTCAGCAGCAGATTGATGGCGCCACTGATCTAGAGCTAGAAAAACTACAGCTTAAAGATGAATTTATGAGAGAATTGGCGGCGGCTGTAGGTGGAACTACTGGTGCTTATCAACTTTATAATGAAAAAGTAAATGCATCTAGCTCTCTAGCTGATATTTATACTGAAGCGCTAAGAACTAATAAAGAGGGTACAGATGAGCTTGCTAAAGCGCTACTAGAGCTATATCAAGAAAAATTAAAACTATCTGAAGCAGAGGCGCAGGCACTAATAGATGCAGCAGCTAAGAAAAAATCAGATCAAGACTTAGCAGAGTCAGCTAGAGAAAATGCCAAGCAGCAGCGCATGTTAGCCAGTTCCATTACGCTTGCAGCTGGTGCAATCAAATCATTTGGAGACAACTCACTCACAGCTGAAGAGCGATTATCTAAGATGTTATCTACAGTTGGTAGCTTACTTATGATGATGCCGGGCGGCCAAGTAGCTGGATCATTCTTACAAGCTGGATCTATGTTTATAGGTCACACTGGCGGTCTGATCGGAAACAACGGTATACAGCGTTTTGCGCAGGGCGGCATGGTTCAAGGAGAAGACAATGTTCCGATCATGGCACAAGCTGGCGAGTTTATTATGCGCCGTGATGCAGTGCAAAATATTGGTATAGAAAATTTACATGCAATGAATCAAAGCGGGACCGCACCAGTTACAGTTAATATAAACGGTGGCATAGTACAGGAAGATTTTGTACGAAATGAGCTGATGCCGCAGATACATAAATCAATGAAAAATGATTTAGCATGAGCATAACAGTACCCGCCAACCTTAATACTAATATAGCTAATAGATCCGAAAACTGGATCGTACAACTATTTAATAGTAGTAAAACAGACTCTGGAGCTAATACATCCGGATCTTTGTATGAAAATCAAACCAGCGTTAATGTTACATCTGGAGCTGCTTTTAATGTAGCAGATATTATAAGCTTTGGCAGCGGCACAGAATTGTGTAAGGTTACTGCTATCAATAGCAATACATTGACATTGCAGCGGCGTTTTATGGGTACAAGTGCAACATCTAGCGTTGCATCTGGATCAGATGTACATAAGCGTAACTATGTTGGACTCAGCTATTCATCTATTACATTTCAAGGGCAATTTTTTGAGCCATGCATATTAAATAAAGCTAGCATTCGTGAATCAATTGATTTAGAGAATCAAACTAGCGCTAGATCTAATGTATCTATAAAAATTGCAAACTTTGATTATCAAGGTGCGCCATTTTCTGAGCAGCTGCACAATGGATCTAATGTGTACTTAAATCAACTGGTTCGTATTTATATACCACCAGCTAAAATGTCATCAAGTATTGATATTGATGACTGCTTGCAAATATATGAGGGCCGCTTAGTAAATACTGCGCATGATGATACTAGCATTACATTAGAGATTAATACAGATGAGCCTTGGAAAAATGTTAGCGTACCAAATGTAAAACATGCAGATAAAGATTTATATCAGCCAATTGTATATGGTAGCTATTCAGCATCTAATTATCAAAATGATGGTGCGTACGGCACAGTTTTTCCTGTTGCTATAATGATGGCTGGTAACGGATTAATTACTACTGTAATGCCAAAAAGCTATACTACTGGCGCTCATTTACATCATTACGGCGGGTTTAATTGGTTTATTGCATTTGGCGATCCAGATGATGGCATGTTTAGTACTACAGCAACTGATGGCGGAATAGATGTATTAAAAACACCAGCCACTTATAGGGCGCAAGGTTATTTGAGATTAGAGGATTCGACAAAAGAATATGATGTAGACGGTGCTTCTGTTAATTATATGAGTAATTCAGAGAGAGCATTTACATATAATAGATCTACTGGTGCATATGATGATAGCGTTTATGCGTCTAAATTAATGACTAGCGGCACGACTCCAGTTTATTTAGTAGCGCAGACACCGGGTAAAAAATTTACTTCATACTTTAGAATGCTAGCATTGCGATACTCTGTTGAGGGCGCTGGTCATCCACAAGATTATTTTATACAAGCATTTAGCAATAGATATGATACTATAACCGATAATTTATTTACTGGATCTGGCGTAGAAAAAACTTTAGCTGGAAATACATCAGCTCATTCATTTACTTTTAATGATTCTCCCGCTAATGCAGCTAGTTGGGATTCTGATGATGACGGCTCTAATGAGACACAAAATGGTCCAGTGCCACCAGATGATGTTCTAATTAAATTTGATCCTAGTGCAACAGAAGTAGGTGGACACTCTAATCATGAATTACGAGTAAAAGATGTTAGATTAAAATTAGAAACAATTTTTAAAGCAAGTGATGATGACTACAGGCAGATAGAAAGTCATCAATTTTTTTACTGTGGCGCAGATGGCTTACATGATACGCAGGTAGGCGGCGTTTATTGGATAGGTGGTGGCGGATCATCGACTAATATTACATCACTACCTCAGATGCACCGTGACCTATTACATCGATTTACTTACATTGAAAACACGCCAGAAAATTGGAGCGATTTAGTTAGCCAACATAATTGGAGCGGAAGACTCTGGCAGCACACACCCACTGATTTAAGTGGTATGCTCAAAAAGCTGCAAAGCGAGGGGCAATTTATATTTCGTTTAAAGAATGATAATACTCCTCAATATATATTTTTACGCAATGATCCAATTGCAGATCATATTATTACCAAGCAGGATGTAAGTAGCTTTCAAGTATCAGATACTGATTTCAGATCTATTACAACTAAGTACATTTTAAACTTTAGAAAGCATCCAGCAGAATCTGGTAAATACATTGAACAAACTACAGTTACAGATAGTACTGCTAGAGATTTATATAATATCCAAAGCACATCTGATAATACTAAAACAATAGATTTTGATTATTTAATTGATAGTATTAGTAGCGGATCAGATATAAATAGCTCCTATCATAATTATAAAAAACAATTATTTGGCACAGTAAAAACAATATTAAAATGTAAAATTGTCAATCCAGAGTTTTATAATATGGATGTTGGCGATATAGTAGCTTTAGAAGATATGCATATTAAAGCATATAATGTTGATTATAGTAATACAGCTTATATGATCACATCTGTGCAGCGCAAGTTAGGAGAGATGGATATTGAGCTGCGTGAAGTAGCAGATAGTCTTGCTACTACATGGGGACCTATCGTTGTTAATACAAGTGGCGAGGGTGTGATTCACAATGTACAAAATAACTTTACAATGGTTAATAATCATTGGAAATGTAAAACAATGAGTATTGAGCTTTTTAATGATACATTGGGATTTAATCAAGTTATATCAAGCAGCACAGCAATTAATTTTAGCACCAACACACAGCAATTTAATTACACTCCAGATATTGATTTAGCACATGCTAGATATCAGATTCGTTGCAGATGTAACGAGACTGGAGAAGTAGCGGAGAGTAGTATTTTTAGTATAGCATTATCATAAAGGTCACATTATGGGATACAGTAGAATAAGAACACCAAGAGCATATATAGATAAGATTAGCAGGGATCTGTCTAATGGATGGAGAGATGCATCGCATTTTACCACAGTAAGAACAGACAGTAATTCATTTGCGCTGCAAAGCGGCCATATTTTAGATTTATTTGACTTAAAAGCGCATAGGTATGTAGTTATACCTCAGACAACAAAAGAGTTCTATTTGCAGCTAAATACAGGCTATAGTACTGAATCACTGGGGGAGAGTAATTTTATTGCAATACTTGGTCATAATATGCACAGTGCTAATGTGAATTTTAAAGTAGAAATATCTGATAGCTCTACAATGAGCGGCACAGTAGCAACAGTAAGCGATGATGATTATACTGGCCATACTAAAATAGTAAATGCACCAGCTGATGGGTCGGATGATACATATATATCGCCGCAGGCTAATGGGTGGAGTATGTTTACATGGACAGATAGCGGAGATAGTACAAATGACAATAGATATTTGCGGGTCACATTTAGAGCAGATAATAGTGCTACTGCAAATTTTTCAGATGATCTTTATATAGGCGCAATTATGTACGGAGAATATTTTGATTTTCCTGCAAATGTTGATGTCGGCTATTCTGTTGCATATGATTACGATGAGACTGAACAGAAAAGATCATTAGGCGGATCTGATTATAGCACTATTAGGCACTATGGTAGTCCCATGTGGGCATATACACCAGCTTGGGCCGTATACGAATCCACTACAAATATTGGCAGCACATCAACTAACCCTTATCATTTTATGAAAAGACCGGGCCGCAAAAAGATTAGTATGAATTTTTCTAATGTAGCAGATGATAAAATATTTAGTGATAATCCATATAGTTCTGGAGAGTATTTAGATAGCACTGCATTTCATCCAGCGTTTTATCAGCAGATCGCTGGGTCCCATCATCCATTCCTATTTTCATTTGATAATACTACCACAAGCTATAAAGACTTTTGCTTTGTACGCAGTATAAACGGTTTAAACACAAAGCAAGTTGCAGCAAATACATTTAACTTTAAAATGGACCTAGAAGAAACTTGGTAAATTTGCGTGCCAATTCGTGCCAAATTATATTGCACCACTATGCACTTTTAGAGCATCTTTATACACTTTATTACATAAACAAAAAACCCCGCAATTAAGCGGGGTTTCTCCTCGACAAACTAGGTAAAAAGCACTATAATGTGCTACGGACTTAAAATCCGTTGGTAGCAATACCGTGCCGGCACGAGTCCGGCCCCGGGTACAGAGGAGAAAAGGCTCAAATCGGGCCTTTTTTCGTTTCTGCACAAAACTGCTCCGTGCCAAATCGTGCCAAGTTTGTCAAGCTTCGCCTCTTGTTATGTGGTTATATGTTGCGCGGATCTGCTCGTTTACCATACGCTGCGTATGTATCGAATCTGGTGCATAGTGTGTCGTGACAACTGAATTTGTTTTATCTCCAATTGCAACTTTAGCAGCTTCAACTCCAGTATCATGGCGCCTTGCTAGCTGCGCTGATAATCTGCGCAAATCATGGCAAGTGAATGCAATACGGGTCTTTTTGTTCACGGATTTGATAATACTGTTAAGTTTATCATATCCAATGTCTAATGGCCTTTCATGTCCAGCTATAAAATACTTACGAAATATTGCGCGAACTTCTGGGTCCATATACTTCTTTGTACGCACCTTACCGCGCTTTTCAAGTATAAGCATTGTATTGTTCTCAAAGTCAATGTGATGCCACTTTAGCTCCTTATCTCTGTTAAGATAATTACGCCCTATTAGCTCCTTAGCTCGGCAGCCAGTAAATTTATACAGTGTAATGATATCGCGTTCCTGCTCTGTAAGCTCACACTGATCTAAAGTAATAATTTCTTTATCTGTCCAGATCTTTATATCAATTGGATTTAATTCAGCAGCTGTATACTTATCTTGTCTTGTAAGGACCTCAAAAGATACCATACCAGTACCGTTAGATCCACCAGCTTGCATGGCCCACATAAATATATTACGCAGATCACGCAGATAGCTATTAATCCCTTGTCGGGTCCTGCCAGCCATCTCTCTGTGCGTTTTATATATTTCCCAGCCTTGCCTAAAGCCATCATCTTTAGCGTGCGTTTTAACGCCTAATTGACGCTTTAAGCTGCGAATTTTATCTACTGGTGTATTATCTGGTATAATATCGATAAATGATTTCATTACAGTCTCGTATTTATTAATAGTAAGCTGGCTAGCTTTATTAACTAATACATTGCTGCGAAATGCATCAAATACTTCTGCTACTGTATACATCGTATTATTTTCTTCATACAACTTGCGCCACTGCGGGTTATTATTTTTAAAATATGTTTCAATTAGCTCCCATCGTAAATGCTCTTCATCTCTTTGCGCTTTTACCTTAAAGCCAATACGCTTTCTCTTACCAGTAGTGGGATCTGTATAATCCAACTTGTATGGTTTATTAGTGTCTGATTTTTTGTTATATGCTCTTGCCATTTGTCTCTCCTAGTTATCTGCAAACCCTGTGCCAATTGCTTAGTACGAGGGTCTGCGTTGTGGTGTATAGTTATATTTATAACGGTTATGGTTATATTAATTACGATTAGTCTCGATTAAACATTTTACTTGCCTTTTTTCTATATGCATTATTAAGCATCCATTCAAGTAGTAAATCAATTTCACTTTCCCTTAAAGATTCTATATGTAAGGATTGTTCAAGTTTACGCTCTAATGATTTTATCTTTTCTTTTTGAAGTTCAATCAACATTTGCTGTTGTTCCATTGGCAAGTCTCCTGTATGTTGTTTTTTTGTATGTGGTGTGATTGAAATTTGCTCTCCTTTATAATCAATAGTATAATTAAGAGCTTTAGCTAGTTTAGTAAAACTATCATATCGCATCTGTTTAACTTCGCCAGCTTTCCAACGGTAAATCTGAGTGCGATTAACTCCGCATATGCGCTCAACATCTGTTGGGTTTAATTGTTTTTCTGCTATCATAGCTAGAGCCGCATCGACTCTGTTTTTATGTAAAGTCATAATATCTACCTTATTTTGTCAACACATATTAGCATAAAAGTAACACTTTTGCAATATAATGCTTGTAAAAAGCTGTATTTGCACTTTAAGTTAGTTTATTATGAGAATCACAAACGCAACACAAACCAAACGGACAATCAACGATTGGATGATAGAAAACAATATGAGCTTAAGAACATTAGCAAGGCTAATTGGTGTTTCTCCTAGCTTGCTATCAAGACTTATTAATAGAAAGAGAACATTTTTACACAAGCATAAGATTAATATATCAAAGGTGCTAGGTGTAGAAGAAAATGAAATAATATGGCCATCAAAGAAGTGACTGTAAATCAACAGTGGTTAAGTGTCGCGCAAGCAGCTGAATACTTGGGCGTTAGTTTAAGAGGAATGCGTTACGCATTAAAGCTACGAAAAAGCGGCACTGCTAACATGGATTTAAAAATTAAATTATTTGGGAAAAAAATTTTAGTACAAAGAAACAGTTTAGATGCAATTGAGCAAATTGAATCATATATTAATTAGGCGGCATGGAACCACATCTACCTTACCACATATCCAGAGAGTTTTTCTCTCTTTCGGCTCTCTGGGCCTCCACTATTGCCGCCTATAATTATGAAAGTATTTATTAAAAATAGCGAAGAGAGAATACGGATGGCGTTAAAAATTAAAAAGATTTTAGAGCTAGCTGGCTACAGTAGTAGCATTTTTAGCTCAGATAGAAAGCATTGTGATATTGGATTAAAAAGCGATCCAGTTGATCAAGACACATTGGCTAAAGTAATTAGTCAAATTGAAAGAAAAGGTTACACTATAGACAAGAAAGGCCCTGTATAGTGCAGAGCCTTTCTATCTCGTAGCTACACCACATAACTACAAAGAGACAGGAGAATATACATATGTCTGGATTACTACCGCAAGATTACGAGATCCCAACAGGCGGATCTGGTGGATTATTTGCAAAACTAGAAAAAGGAGAGAATCGTTTTCGCATATTAGCTAAACCAGTTTTTGGCTATATATATTGGGATAACAACGCTCCAGTTCGTATACAAAACCCGAATGACTATAAGACTGATGAAAAGCCAAAAGATCTAAAGCATTTCTGGAATGTACCAGTATACATGAACGATGAGATCAAGTATATGGAAATTGACAAAGCTACAGTATTAAAAGACTTAGCTGCGCTTGATTCCAATAAAGAGTGGGGAAACTTACTTGAATACGATGTCATTGTTACACGCTCTGGCGAGGGCATGGATACAAAGTATAGTACCAACCCATGTAAGCCAACTAAGCTATCTGCTGAAGCAGCAGAGGCGTGGAAAGATGCGAAAGCTGAATATGAAAGATACACTACGGAAGACTTATTTGAGTCTGAGCTATTTCCAGCTAAACAAGCTAAAGAAGAAAAGCTGCCGTTTTGATCAATCCAGCTAAAAAGGGTTATACCGCAGAGGTCGAGGTCGTTGATTTTTTCAAGGACCTTGGCCTTGAGGCCCAGAGATCATGGGGCAGTGATGGGCGCAGCATGAGAGATAAAAATGGTAGACCCTGCGAAAGTGATGTAGATATACTAGCTGATCTAAAAGATATACAGCTAAAAATACAGGTTAAGCGCCGCAAAAAGATTGCCAAGTTTTTACAGTTTAAAAATTGTGATATTGTCGCTACACGCCCAGATCGTGGAAGCTGGACATTTATCGTAAATGCAGAGACAATGAAAAAATTATTATTAAATACACTGGGAGATAATAAAGTTAACGGGAAAGGTTGATGAATGAATGATTGGCAATTCAGAGATCTCCCAGTGAAAATTTACCGACTATGTCGCAAATGCACTAAGTGGGACCTAAAATGCAACATAAATTGGTCGTTGGTCGGTGTTGGTGGTAACAGCCTTGGTCCCACGCATTAAAATAAAAGGAAAGAGAATATGTACGATATACAAAAAGATGTAAAAAATGTAGTTGAGAAAGCTGTAAACAAATACGGCAGCATGGAAAAAGCTATATTTGAAATGAATGGTCACATAGCTGATCTAAAAGCACAAGTAGATGGTAAGCAAGCTTTACTGGACCTGTTATATAACAGTATAGATAAGGCTAAAAAAGCACTAAAGAGCGTACAGATATGATGAGTCCAAAAGATAAAATGATCCTTATTGTTGGCGAAGCGATTGTAAAGACATTGCGTAACCATAGTAATAAGCAAGTAAATCTAGATAGCAGCACAACTAGGCATGTTATAGCTAGCGATATACTAGATGAAATATTAAGAGTAATAGATAACCCGGAGTTTAAGAATGCCCAACAAGAGCGCGAAAGATCGCAAGCGAAAGCGGAGATTAAAAAATAAAGAGCTGATGCGCAGCGGACGCACAGCAAAACAAGTTAGGAGAAAACGCAATGCTAACAGATGAATTTATACAATTTCGTAAAGATTTTTTAACTGAGGCTATTAGCCTGTCTGATAATAAAAGCGTTGAGTATACAATATCAGATGAAGACCGACTACGCAATTTTAAGCATGTAGCGGCAAGACTTGGAATTACACCACAACAGGCCCTTATGGTATATGTATTAAAACATGTAGATGCAATATGTAACGATGCTATGACTGGCAAGCAGTACAGCGATGAATCATTTAGATCACGCGCGCTTGACATCTGCAACTATATGATTTTAGCGACTGCATTACATAAGGACCTCACACATACTAGAGGTAACAATGATAGTAATACTGAATCAGATCGAAGCGGATCTAGCAAAGACAGTAGGGCAAGAGAGACACAATCAGAACCAAAAGAATGGAACCAGCTCCAGCGCACAAAGTAAAGTACAAAATGATATAAACGGCTTTGGCGCAGAACTAGCTGTTGCAAAAATATTAAATTGCTGGCCAGATCTAAGTATTGGCCCGCATAGACGCGGATTTGATCTGACTTATACTTATAAGCAGCAGAAGATTCGCATTGATGTCAAATCTACCAAAATGAATCCCGGCTACCTTATGGCCAAACCGTGGCGCAAGGTAGAAGATTGTGATGTATATGTACATGTAAGTGGGACCAATCCACGCTATGTAATACATGGATGGGCATGGGCCAAAGAGCTGATTAGTCCAGTTAATTTATCTGATATGGGTTTTGGCGAATCATACCATATGGAGCCAAGTCAATTAAGAGAGTTCAATTTACATGCATAGCCAAATGATTGGAAGATTGGGCGAACTTAAGATCAAACAAAGATTACTTGAGCAGAACCACAATATATATACG
>BCSF01000400.1_pt1 | contig 17710 bp, 31 predicted proteins | sample 1016431 | NCBI WGS metagenome assembly BCSF01 (sample SAMD00045685;SAMD00045686;SAMD00045687;SAMD00045688;SAMD00045689;SAMD00045690;SAMD00045691;SAMD00045692;SAMD00045684;SAMD00045690;SAMD00045691;SAMD00045692;SAMD00045684;SAMD00045685;SAMD00045686;SAMD00045687;SAMD00045688;SAMD00045689, study...
GTATGTCGATGTGGTATGATGCTACCTTAGTTATTACTTTCGGTAACATTACTAACCCAGGAACATCTAAGATTAAAGCTATTAAGAACGGTATGCAAGTAGAATTTGCTAAACGTACTAACGTTCAGGTTGAAAAGAACCATATCGGAGGAGTACAATCTCGAGGAAGAGTAGTTATGACATCTCATGGATTTATACCTGACGATAAACGTGCAATCGATAAGTATAAAGATGAGCATAAAGATCATTGGTTAAAATTAGTTGGTTCTATAGACTTTGATCTTATCGAAGAAGGAGACCTAGAAGAAGATACAATAACTCCAAATCTTCTTGATTAGTGGCTTACGACGATATTCTAAAAAATTTAAAGCAGACCCCACCCCGATCGCTGAATGATCATATATTGATCATCGATGCAATGAATATGCTCATTAGATCATTTTCATTACTAAAAGCGATGAACCCCGATGGCCACCATATCGGTGGCCTGGTTGGGTTCTTAAGGTCTTTGGGGTATGTTACTAGAATATTCGATCCAACAAGAGTCATAGTAGTATGGGACGGTAAAGGAGGTTCTGCTAATAGAAAGAATATAAACCCTGATTATAAAGCACAGCGTGCTACCTCTCGTATTACTCATTGGGGTCTATACGATACTAAAGAGCAAGAAACTGAAGCTCTTATAGGACAGTTGTATAGAGTACAGGATTATATTGAATGCTTACCCATACAGCAGTTAGGTATGGAAAAGTTAGAAGCAGATGATATAATTGCATATCTGGCTAAACGAGCAGGAGAAGCAGGTAAGAAAGTTACCATAGTATCTTCAGATAAAGATTTCTTTCAGCTCATTGATAAGAATATAGAAGTATATGCTCCAGTTAAAAAGAAAACTTTTAACCACAGTAATATCATAGATGAAATAAAAGTATTACCAGAAAACTATAATATAGTAAAAGCTTTACTTGGAGATCATTCTGATAACTTACCTGGAGTGAAAGGATTAGGAATTAAGACTATACTATCTGAATGGAAAAGCTTTGCATACGATTCATTAGCATCTCTTCAGGATGTATGGGATCATTGTGAAACTCAGTTAGAGCAAGATAAACCTAAAAAGATATTTGCTAAAATTATACATAACTGGGATAAAGTTTTAACTAACTTTGAATTAATGGATCTTCATAAGACAGTTTTAGATGAGAAAGAAATTAACTGTATAGAAGAAACTTTACAAGATTCTATACCTGATTTACAGACAGGAGCTTTCTTACACCTATTAGATCAAGATAAGATTGAAGGAGTAACAAAAAATACTGAAGGCTGGTTAGATAATTTTAAAGGATTGACAACAGTATCATGAAAAAGATAGTTTTAGTTAGCGGCTATTTTAATCCTTTGCATAAAGGACATATAGAGTATTTCGAAAATGCTAGAGCATTAGGAGATGAACTTTGGGTTATTATCAATTCAGATTATCAAAGAGAGTTAAAAGGGTCTAAATTTTTTCAAGATGAAAAAGAAAGATTAAAAATTGTTAGTTCACTTAAAGTAGTAGACTTTGCAACTATATCGATTGATAAAGATAGGACAGTAAGAGAGACTATTAAAGCAATCGTTCCAAGAATACCTGGCCCACATCGTAAGTTTATGTTCGGTAACGGAGGAGATCAAAACAATGATACTATCCCAGAAGCCGAAATATGTAAAGAGCTAGGGGTAGAGCTAGCAGATGGATTAGGGAATAAAATACAATCAAGCAGTTGGCTATTAAAAGAAAATTAATTATATTTAAACAAAGGTTATTCAATGACATTAAAATCGCTACAGCAATACGGGAAGGGGTTCCAATTAAAAGTACTAGGATCGTTATTAACAGATAAGAAGTTTCTTCTTAATGTAAGAGATGTTTTACATGAAGATTACTTCGATGCTGATACTCATAAATGGATCATCAATCAGATAACTCAATACTTCGATAAGTATCATACTACAGTTACTATGGATGTTCTTAAAGTAGAACTCCAGAAACTAGAAAACGAAGTACTTCAAGTTGCTCTTAAAGAAGAGTTACGTAATTCCTATGAAGCATCTCAAGATGATTTAGATTATGTACAAGAAGAGTTTACAACCTTCTGTAAGAACCAAGAAATGAAGCAGGCTATTCTTAGCTCTGCTGATCTTTTAAAGCAAGGAGACTTTGACGGTATTCGTAATATGGTTGAGAAAGCTATGAAAGCTGGTATGGATAAAAATATCGGACACGAATATAATAAAGACATTGAAACCAGATACCGTACCGACTACCGTCCTACTATTCCATCTCCTTGGCCTATACTCAACGAAGGTATACAAGGAGGCTTTGGCCCTGGTGATTTAGGTATTGTGTTTGGTAATCCAGGAGGCGGTAAGTCCTGGACTATGGTAGCTATAGCAGCCCATGCTGTTAGTCTTGGGTATAAAGTTAATTACTATACTTTAGAACTCGGTGAAGATTATGTAGGTAAGAGATTTGATTGCTACTTTACCGGGCACTCTATCGATGAAGTTAACAACCACCGTGATGAAGTACAGACGTATGTTAATAATCTTAAAGGTAAATTGATAGTAAAAGAGTATGCTCCTAAAAGTATCACTGTAAATACTATTAAATCTCATATTCAGAAGTGTGTGGATATGGATCATAAACCTGATTTAGTAATTATTGACTATGTTGATTATTTAAGAGCTCCTTCTAAAAGTCGTTTCTCTGAAAGAAAAGATGAAATAGATGACGTATTCATTGCTACCAAAGGACTAGCAAAGGAACTTAAAATACCTATTCTAACACCCTCTCAAGTTAACCGAATGGGTGCTAAAGATACCGTTATCGAAGGAGATAAAGCAGCCGGGAGTTACGATAAGATGATGGTTGCTGATATTTGTCTATCCTTGTCCAGACAGAAGGAAGATAAAGTTTTAGGTACCGGTCGGGTACACGTAATGAAGAATCGTTACGGACAAGACGGTATGACCTATAATGTAAAGATGGATACTAACAACGGACATATAGAATTCGACGGTAAAGCAGACCCGGCAGACTTACTGCCTGAGAACGATGGACCTACTTTTACTTTGTCACGTGAAAGTATGGCACAAATTTTTGATAAAAAATCTTAAATTAATTGTGCAAAACCAAAATATATATACTATTTATCAAAGCGTCCTCGTAAGACCAAGTATAAGCTCTACGAGGATGTTCCTGTCTTATTAACCATCAAATATATAAAGATATATGAGCCTATTAGAAGAAAGAATAGTTTATAAGCCTTTTGAATACCCTCAAGCGTTCGATTATTGGCTAAAGCAGCAACAGGCACATTGGCTGCATACCGAAGTACCGATGTCACAAGATGTATCGGATTGGAACAGTAATTTAAAAGGTCATGAAAAGAACGTTGTTGGCGGTATACTTAAAGGTTTTGCTCAGACAGAAACTATTGTAAACGATTACTGGTCTACTCTAGTTACTAAATGGTTTAGAAAGCCTGAGGTTATTATGATGGGAACAACTTTAGGTTCTTCAGAAACTATACATGCAGAAGCTTATTCACTTTTAAATGAGCAGTTAGGATTAGATAACTTTGCTGAATTTTTAGAAGACGAGACTACAATGGCTAAGATTGAAAATCTAATGAACGTAAGAGATGGACACGATGGGACTCCTAACTGGCATGATCGAGCAAAGTCACTAGCAATTTTTTCTGCATTTACAGAAGGTGTGAACCTCTTTAGTTCATTTGCTGTTTTACTTTCTTTTAAGATGAGAAACCTACTGAAAGGAGTAGGACAAATAGTTGAATGGTCTGTAAGAGATGAAAGCTTACACTCAGATGCAGGATGCTGGTTATTTAGAACTTTGATGGAAGAACACCCAGAATTTAAAACTCCTGAATTAGTTGCTGATATAGAAGAGGCTGCTAAAGGAGCTTTGCAGTTAGAATTTGACTTTATTGATAAGATATTCGAGATGGGTGATTTAGAAAACTTAGGTAAAGAAGAATTAAAGAATTTTATTCGTCATAGAGTAAATACTAAAATGGGCGATTTGGGACTTAAACCTATCGTACCAGCAGAAGAGATCGACAAAGGAGCTCTTAAAACAATGAAGTGGTTTGATGCAGTTATCGCAGGAAAGCAGCATACAGACTTCTTTGCAAACAGGGTTACGAACTATGCCAAAGGGCATATGGAATGGGATACAGCAGCAATATTTTAATATAAATTTTTTATGAGTTTACAAGTCGACACTTCCGGTTGGGAGAAAGGCAAAGATTATCCTGAATGGATGAATGAGATATCTGTAGCAACTATCTCAAAAGGATACCTTCTTCCGGATGAAACACCACGCAAAGCATACCGTAGAGTAGCTGATAGAATAGCTAAAAGATTAGACCGTCCAGATCTAGCGAATAAGTTCTTTCGTTATATGTGGAAAGGATGGTTGAACTTAGCCTCACCTGTACTTTCAAATACAGGAACCGATAGAGGATTACCAATCTCATGTTTTGGAATTGATACGCCCGACTCAATTCGAGGTATTGGATTAACTAATGCCGAGCTCATGAGATTGACCTCTTTAGGTGGTGGTGTAGGAATAGGTCTTTCCAAAATAAGAGGAAGAGGACAAAAGATTGGAACCGGTGATATGGGACAGTCAGAAGGAGTAGTTCCATGGGCTAAGATTTATGACTCTACTATTATTGCTACTAATCAAGGAGCAGTACGTAGAGGAGCAGCTTCTGTTAACCTAGATATTAATCATCCAGATATAAAAGAATACCTTCAGATTCGTAGACCTAAAGGAGATCCTAATCGTCAATGTTTAAACTTACATCAATGTATAGTTGTAGATGATAAGTTTATGCAAAGATTAGAGCATAGAGATCCTGAAGCTATGTCTTTATGGGTAGAGATTCTTAAGTCAAGAGTTGAGACTGGTGAACCTTATATTATGTATAAGGACAATGTTAACAAAGCTAATCCACCAGCTTATGTTAAGAATAACTTAGAAGTAACAATGACTAACATCTGTTCAGAGATTACTCTATTTACAGATGAAGAGCATAGTTTTATTTGCTGTCTGTCTTCCGTTAACTTAACTAAATGGCATGAATGGAAAAATACTGATTTGGTTGAAACATCTATTTACTTCCTAGATGGAGTATTAGAAGAATTTTTAGCTAAAACTTCCGGTAGAGAGTCTTTAGTTAGAGCTCATCGTTCAGCGAAAAAAGGTAGAGCTATTGGATTAGGAGTACTAGGATGGCATACATTTTTACAGAATGAAAGAATCCCTTTTAATTCTATTAGAGCTACCTCTTACACTCATCAGATATTCTCTCAGATTAGAAGTCAAGCAGAAGAAGCTTCTAGAAAATTAGCCGACGAATACGGAGAACCAGTATGGTGTAGAGGAACTGGAATGCGAAACAGTCACTTACTGGCTGTAGCACCTACCGTCTCTAACAGTACGATTTCCGGAGGAGTATCGGCAGGTATCGAACCTGTTCCGGCTAACGTCTACACGTTTAATTCCGCTAAAGGAACGTTCATTCGTAAGAATCCTGCACTAGAAAGCTACTTAGAAGACAAAGGAGCTAACACTGAAGAGGTATGGGACCAGATTATGAAGGATAGAGGTTCGGTTGCTAACCTACCCGAAGATGTAATGCCGTTAGAAGACAAGCAGATATTCTTGACATTCCCAGAGATTAATCAATTGCAACTTGTAGAACAAGCAGCTGCAAGACAGAAGTATATTGATCAAACTCAATCGCTGAATCTAGCTTTTGATCCTACAGATTCACCTAAGTTTATAAATTTAGTTCATCAAACTGCATGGAAGTTAGGAATTAAGACTTTATATTACCTTAGAACTGATTCTGTTATTAACGGAGATATAGGTTCAAGAACATCAGAAGATTGTTTAGCTTGTGATGGATAAAGTTGGCTATTTGATATATTTTTCTTATATTATATAAAAAGAGTTATATGTCAAAATCGTCAGCTAAACAACGCTACCTTCAATTGCAAGAATGGTTAGCAGTATTTAAAAAAGGAACAAATACAAATAAACGCAGAAAGAAAAGATTTTCGAAATCTGATCATTATAAATCTAGAGGAGTAAAATGACAAAAGTAATTAAATTTTATGCCGATTGGTGCGGACCTTGCCGGGTGTACGGTAAGGCTTGGGATAAAGTCGTAGAAGAGTTAAATGATGTAGTTGAGTTTCAAGAAGTAAATATAGAACAAGATACTTCCGGACTAGCTGCTGAATATAAAGTAGACGGTATTCCTCATACGGTTGTGCATAAAATTAACGGCTCTACAGAAGAGAGAGGCGGTAGAATGTCCGTCGAGCAGTTAAAAGAATTCATTTTAAATTAATAAGTTATGTTAAGAGATCCAAATTCAATTCCAGCAGGTGATACAATTATTGAAGACCCTGCATTAGAACCTTTCTTTATTACTCGTTCTCAAGTTGGAGGGTATGTAGTATATGAAAGAGTTACTAAAGGTGAGAATAACAATGAGTATTTGAAGACTATGGGTTATCCTTCTACCTTTAATCATGCATTAAAAATGGTTTCGAAAGAAATGGTTAATGCAGGAAATGAAAGACACTTTAGTTCTATCAAAGACTATATAATTGAGTGGGAAAAAATTCAAGAAAAGTTATCTAATTTAACTTCTATTGATGTTTAGCGTTTGCCTATACGCTTTATAATACCTGGCAAAATTTTAAATATTATTTATGATTAAGAAATTTAAGACTAAATACGGAAAGTATTTTACGTTTAAAGATACCATCAATGGATGGAGTTACCTTCTAAGAGGGTTAGCAGTTATACTATTTGCAATTCCATTAGGATTGTTTGTAGGAGGAGGGTTAGGTTTACTAAGCTTAGGAAAAGCTGTGTTTGGTAGTATACTTATTTTTATTGGTGTATTATTTTTGATACCTATGATTTGGTTTTCATTAGCAACAACCTATAAAAGGATTTATGCTTTTTTCCCTAACAGAGCTGTTCTACTTTTAGTATTAACTATTATTTATAGTCTTTTCATGGAGTTTTTTAGTCCCGGTGATACTGCAGTTCTAAAAGAGTATACGACTTATTTAATAGTAGGATTACCTTACTGGATTTGGAGTTTCTATTTACTATTTGGTAACTCTAAAATTGAAAAACATATTGGATAATTGAATATTTATTCGTATATTAGTTATGCAGCGTTTGCCTATACGCTTTATAATACCTGGCAAATTTTTTAAATTATAATAAAATGGCAAAGAATGTCGTAGTGTCCTTATCTGGGGGGATGGACTCCTCAACTTTACTGCTTAGATGTTTATCTGAGTATGACCAAGTAACAGCTTTATCTTTCGATTACGGTCAAAAGCATAGAGTAGAGCTAGAAAGAGCTCAATCGTTAGTAGATTATTTGAAAGAGAATGGTCATAATGTTACTTATCAAGTTATTAAATTAGACGGACTAGTTAATCTATTAAACTCAAATCTCGTTCAAGGAGGTGATGATGTACCGGAAGGTCATTATGAAGAAGATAATATGAAAGCTACTGTTGTACCTAACCGTAATAAGATATTTGCTTCGTTAACTCAGGCAGTTGCTCTATCAGCAGCTAATGCTAACGGTAACGATACTGATATCGCTTTAGGTATTCATGCAGGAGATCATGCTATCTACCCTGATTGCAGACAAGAGTTTAGAGATGCAGACGATGCTGCCTTCAGAATTGGTAACTGGGAAGCTGATAAAGTAGGATACTTTACTCCTTACTTAGACACAGACAAATTAGGAATTTTAAAAGATGGAGAAAAATTGGTTGAAGAACTTGGTATTGAGTTTGATGAAGTTTATAAGAGAACAAATACGTCTTATAAGCCATATCCTTCTGGAAATTCTGATTATAAGTCTGCTTCTAGTGTGGAGAGGATTGAGGCTTTTATTGATCTTGGCCGAAAAGATCCCGTACAGTATGAGGACGAGACTGGACCGGTTGATTATGAGGTTGCAAAAGCACACGTAGAGAAATTGCTAGCCGAATACGCAGCTTAAACGGTCGGCCCGTTCGTCTATCGGCTAGGACGCCAGGTTTTCATCCTGGTAAGAGGGGTTCGATTCCCCTACGGGCTACAGAAGTTATGAATCATAAAATAGATTTACACGGGTTTACACATGATCAAGCTTGTAAAAAGGTTGAGAATGAACTAGTGAAGATTTCGACTTCTAAGTTTTGGGAAGTCGTTCTCGTAACTGGTAAGTCAAAAGCTATGCAAGATAGAATTATTAGTGAAGTTTTAGAACCATTAAATTTTTTCTACTATCAACCTCCTTCTAACCAAGGAGTTATAGTAGTTGTACAAGATGAATTATTTAATTAAATTAGTTATAGTATGTTTTTTATTAGTAAGTTGTACCAAGGACGACGAATGTTTCTGTACAGAGACAGTAACAGATATAGAATCAGGAGAAGTATATGTTAATGAATACTGGGTTAAGGACTGTTACGAACCTTTCCAGCAGGTTGTTTTTTACAGATGGGGTAATATGGTTATAGATTGTAGATGAAATATCAAGAACTGCTTATCGGGCTTTTAGCTTTTTTAGTAGCACATATTCTTACATTCTTTCAGTTAAACGGACAGTTTAAGTGGGAGTGGTTTAAGTCTAATGAGCTCTTAGTTGCTGCCAGTGGAGTAATAATTTCCTTTTTTTACATATGGGGTACTAAATATACTGTAAATGGATTCGAAGGACTACTCTGGCCTGCTCGTTTTATTGGGTTCGGTGTAGGAATGGTTATTTATGCTTTTATGGTAAGTTACTTTTTTAAGGAAGGTATTACTATGAAAACTTTTGTTAGTTTATTTTTAAGCTTAATTTTAATATGCATACAAGTATTATGGAAAACAAATTAGATTTAGATTATAAAGAACTACTTAAAGACGTTTTAAAAAACGGTATAGAAAAAGAAGATCGAACAGGAACCGGCACACTTTCTCTTTTTGGTAAAAGCATACGTCATGATATGTCGGATGGTTTTCCTATTTTAACTACTAAACGAATGCCATTAAAAACAATATCAACTGAATTAAAGTGGTTTTTAAAGGGAGATACTAATATAAAATATTTGCTAGATAATAATTGTCATATTTGGGATGGTGATGCTTATAAAAAATATTGTGATGTTTGTTTATTTGATCTAGATGATCCTATGCATAAAAATGATTTTTTAGATAAGGTACAAAATGATCCTGCTTATATGCATTGGGGTTTATTAGGACCCATTTATGGAGCACAATGGCGTTCTTGGGGTGGTAAAAAATATATTGATCAAATAGCAGATTTAATTGAAAACCTTAAAAATAATCCTAATAGTAGACGCCATTTAGTATCAGCTTGGAATGTAGAAGATTTAGGTAAAATGACATTACCACCCTGCCATTATTCATTTCAGTGTTATTTACCGGAACATAAATTATCCATAATGTTGAATCAACGTAGTGCCGATTTATTTTTAGGTGTGCCATTTAATATTAGTAGCTACGGGTTATTGTTATTATTATTATGTGAGGAAACGGGATATGAAGCAGGTGAATTAATAGGTAATTTTGGTGATATTCATTTATATAAAAATCATTTAGAACAAGCTAAAGAACAAATCAATAGAGAAACTTTTGATTTACCAACAATTAAATTATCAAATGTTGATGTGTTAAATGGGGAATTTGATTTTGAATTAGTAGGATATAAATCACACTCAACAATTAAAGCACCTTTAAGTAATTAATCTAATAAAAAACAAAAGAGAATGGGTAAATACTTAAAACAAGGATTCGTTAGGGAATTAGAATACCAACTTAATAAAGAAGAAATATCATATTCATATATGGTTCAGTTGATAGAAGAGGAATGTATTAAAAACTACGAAGCTAGTAGGATTGATATGAAAAAGGATGAACGTTGGAAAGATTTGGATCCCGAGATAAAAAAGAGGATTGATAAAGGAGCAGATTTATTTATTAAGAATGCAGGACCTATTTTAAAAAAATTATCTAAAGAATAAAATGTGTTTAAAATGAGTAGATCAGTTTATTTTTTATTACAGAATGAGAAAGTGTAACGTTTGCAAACATAAACGGTCTGACTGGATGTTTAAGACCGATAAGAAGAAAACATGTCGTAAATGTGAGCATAGATGGTGGCGTAGTATTCTTCGAATGATGGTTAGAGATAGACGTTTAACTCCACTTGAAAGAATGGGAGCTCGGACTGGTTATATGGGAGTTGGTTTTCTTATAGCCGGACAATGGACAGTAGAACCTATTTTATTTATAATGGGATTTATTTGCGTACTAGTTCAAGTAACGGTTAGAAGACAGTGGAACTTAGTACTACTTCAGCTTAATGGATTGATTGCTTGGACACTTCATTTTATTAATAGTTTGTAGTTTAAATTATTTTTCTTATATTTATATTAATATTGACTATAGTGTCGTAGCACCACTTTAAAAACACAAGTATGCAAGAAGAAATACACAAAGAGTTATGGGATAGAGAAAAAAAAGCCTCTATCGAAATTAACGGACAAAAACTCCCCGATCCAAAATTACATCAAAGAATTTCATTTATCAAATCAGCTATAAGACTTGGTGCATGTGCATTTGGTTTTTTTGGTTTATATGAGTTAGGATTTATTGGCTTATTTTTAGCTGAATTAGTTGGAATAGGAGAAGAATTAGTTTAAATTATAGTTATGGGAAAATTTCAATCAACAAAAGTCTTTGACGGATTCTCTACAGTATTTCGTCAATGGAAAGCAGAGACTACACATTGTAAATACCTACACGGTTACGGAGTATCTTTTAAACTCTGGTTTGAAGGAGAACTAGACGAACGTAACTGGGTGTGGGATTTCGGAGGAATGAAAAGAGCTAAAGGAACGATTGACGGTATGTCACCAAAAGATTGGATGGATCATATGTTTGATCATACGTTCGTAGTAGCTGAAGACGATCCTTTCAAAGAATCGTTTCTTAAGATGAATGAAGCTGGAGTAGCACAGGTTAGAATCGTACCTGCAACAGGAGCAGAAAGATTTGCACAGTTCATATACGATAAGATTAATCCTTTTATAGAAACAGAAACTGAAGGAAGAGTTAAGATAGCAAAAGTAGAATTTAGAGAACACGGAAAAAACAGCGCAATTTATGTCCCTTAAGAGAATAGAAGATTACGATAAAGTTCTACCCATTGTAGAAGTTTATACAGCAGTACAATCAGAAGGTAGTCGTCAAGGTTATCCAACTATTGTAATTAGAACTACAGGTTGTACCCATAGATGTTATTTCGGAGAAGGAGGATGGTGTGATAGCTGGTATACAAGTATACATCCGGAAAAAGGTCAGTATACTTTCAATGACATTATTAAAATGTACGAAGATAATCCTCATATCAAAGAAATGATGCTTACCGGAGGTTCTCCTACTATGCATCCTGCTTTAGTAAATGAGTTAACCCATTTAGCAAATGAAAAAGATATATTCATTACTATTGAAACTGAAGGATCTCATTTCCTTCCTACTGATTATCCTATTAATCTTCTGTCAATTTCTCCTAAGTTTTCTAATAGCGTTCCCGTTCTTGGTGTTGCTACCCCTCAGGGAGCGACTACGGATCAAAGAATGATTGACAGACATAATAAATTTAGATTAAATAATGAAGCGATCAAAAAGAGTATTAGTTATCATTCTGACTATCATATTAAGCCTGTCCTTGACAAAGAGCTTTCAATGGTTGGTGAAGTTGAAGATTTTTTAAAAGAATGTAATATACCAGACGATAAAGTTTGGGCTATGCCTGCAGGTGATACCAGAGAGAGTTTAAAAGAGTCTTATCCTGTAGTTATGAACTTTGTTAGAGATAGAGGATGGAGATTTACAGGCCGTGCACATATTATGGCCTTCGATACTGAACGTTGTGTCTAAAGAAGAAGCATTAAAAATATTAGAAGAAGTAAAAGAAAATGTAAATATTTGTTGTGCAATCACAATGGAACCAGATGAGGTTTTATATTTATTAGATAAGCTAGAAGATTATATAAATGAAACTACCAATAATTAAGCATCTAGTCAAAGCAGATTATATACCAGACTCTTATGAAGAAGCAGTGGATGTATTAATATCTTATTGCGAGGCAAGAGGAGTTAAAGACGAAGAATTAGACGTTATAGGAGAGATTATTTCTAACCTAGAAGGAGCTATAGTTGTGAAAAACGATATTCAAGATAATAACACACCAGAAAGAGAAGCATTAAACGCTTTTATGAAACGTGTAATAAACGCAGTAAAATAATATGACATTCGAAGAAATTTATTCTGATCAGGATTGTGAAGTGTACCTTAATGGTAATCCGGTTTGGGACTATAAGCTTACAGGAAATCAATTAAAGCTTATTTCTTTTGAAATCGAAGATAAAGAAGACACAGTTACTATCCAGGAGTTAGCAGATTACATTATAGATGAAGAATTAACTTACGATACAGTTGATTTAGTAAATGAAGAAACAGACCAGCCAGTTGTAGATTTTACTTTTAAGTATAATGTATTACATTTATCAAATTTAATTTTAGAGTAAAATGGCTGAAAAGGTTTTTATAAGCTGGAATTGGGTTGACCTACAAATACAGGTTATAGCAGATAAAATAGGAGAAGGAAACAAGTATGTAGGTGTTACAGGAATTCCTCGAGGAGGACTCATACCAGCAGTTATGTTATCTCATAAATTAGGAATTAGATACCTACCCTACAGAGAATCTTTTAAACAGCTACCTATATTAATTGTAGACGATATAGCTGACTCCGGGCATACCTTAACTGATGTAGGAAGACGAGGATTCGATACAGCTACTCTTTGTGTAAGGTATTCCACTCAGTACACCCCTACTTACTACGGAGAAGAGATTACGAGTGATAAATGGTTAGTGTTCCCCTGGGAAGAAAATGATTCAAAACCTATTCAAGATTATTTGGATTATTGAGATTATTTTCATATATTAAATTGTTAATAAGTTATAAATGAGTAAAGATTTTAGAGACGAAATTGAGATCGTCAAACAAGGGCATGCGAATGGAGTAGCGCCTGGATTTCCTTTTACAGAAGAACAGAAGTGGGAAGTAGTAGAAAAAGCAGCAGAGGCTTATGGTAAGTTTTTAGATGCGTTAGGATGCGATTGGAGAAATGATCCTAACTCTGAAGATACTCCTCGTAGAGTTGCTAAGGCATATGTCTTTGATTTATGGAGAGGACGTTATGATTCTATGTCAGAGATTACCGCTTTTCCTTCTGACGGTTATAATGGTATAGTTCAAGAATCGAATATACCTGTAACTTCAATGTGTAGTCATCACCATCAAACTATCGGTGGTAGAGTTTCGATAGCTTATGTACCTTCTGAGAATGGAAAGGTAGTTGGGCTGTCTAAACTTAATCGTATAGTAGAACACTTTGCTCGTAGAGGAGCTATACAAGAGCAGTTAACCGTTGCTATTCATAATGCTATTGATAAAATTTGTGAAGGTAACTTAGGAGTAGCTGTAATGATCGATGCTACTCATAACTGTGTGAGTTGTAGAGGAGTTAAGCATCATGGTGCATCAATGCAGACAGCAAAGCTAACCGGATGCTTTCTAGAAGAAGATGCAGCAAGAGCTGAGTTTTATAAAAATATTGAACTGGCAGCAGTATGCAAGCATTAGAAGAAAGACCGTGGGGTACCTATGAAGTACTACTTGATACTGTATATTGTAAAGTAAAAGAAATTATTGTACAACCAGGTCAAAGATTATCATATCAGTCTCATAAACATAGAGATGAAACTTGGACTGTAACCCATGGTGTACTTACTGTAATAAGAGAGGGGATAGAACGTCAAGTATACCCAGGTGAATCTATCTTTATACGCTGTGGTAATAAACATCGAGCTTGGAATAAAACTCCTAAACCAGTTCATTTTATTGAAGTACAGACTGGAGACTATTTTGATGAGGATGATATAACTAGATACGAAGACGATTATGAACGGTAAACAATTAACAATATTTGATGAATTAAACGGAGGTATAGAAGCACCGCCAAGTGTGCCCTTCGTAAATGAAGTAGAAATATTTAATGCTACTTTTGGTAAACCTAATAATTATGAACCGACAATACCAGAAAAGAAAGAATGGCAATTCGTATATGACTTTATACTTGAAGAGCTGGAAGAATATAGACAGGCTTGCGAAGAAGGAAACATCGTGGAAGTTCTGGATGCTTTGTGTGATATTGCTTACGTCTCGTTGGGGAACGGAACTATGTTACATGGCCTTAAGGATAAAATATGGCCAGCCTATCAAGAAGTACAAGCCAGCAATATGTCGAAGTCTTGCAGCACTGAAGAAGAAGCCATGGAGACTGTCACCATCCGCTCTAAAGAACAAGATGAGCTATGTCACTATGAAAAGGTGGCGGAGAGATTTGTAGTATATCGAACTCGTGACCGTAAAGTTATGAAATCGATTAACTACTTTAGACCAGACCTTAAACAATTTTTTAATGATTAATTTAGAAGAACATAAAATTTATGTTGATAGCCATAAGATGGATATGGTTCCTTACTCTATTGCAGTACAAGCCGTACAGTCAGCAGTAGAGCAAAGTTTTAATTCAACAGAAGGCAAGCTTGATGAAGCTTTAAATATGATTAAAAAGTCACTTTATAATATAGATATAGATATAGATGATCAAGATAGCACACGAAGCACCGATTGATATATTCGAAGAAGTACAAAGGTATACTGACTACGATTATGCTTTAGTACATTTGCTTGAACAGAATGGTAGGTATAGAGATACCTTTGAACGTGCTGTTAAGAAAGGTAGAGAGGTTATTTTAGATAACTCTATCTTTGAATTAGAAGAGGCTTTCGATGCTGAGAAGTTTGACCTATGGGTTAAAAGATTAAAACCTACCTGGTATATAGTTCCTGATGCTTTAGAGAATGCTTATAAGACAATCGACCAGATGGAAGATTGGAACAATAAAGGGTATGGATACGATGCTAGCGGTAAGATAGGAGTAGTACAAGGTCAGACATATGATGAAATAGTAGATTGCTATAACTATATGAATAAAGAAGCAGATGTAGATATGATTGCTATATCTTTCGATTATTCGTATTATACAAGGTCTTGTCCTCATCCTAACAAGTATGTTAGCTGGATGCTAGGACGTGCAAAGCTACTAGGAGATTTATTGAGAGACGGTGTTATTAATAAAGAAAAGAAGCATCATCTTTTAGGTTGTGGGCTACCTCAAGAGTTTAGCTTATACAAACATTCCGACTATAGTTGGATCTATTCTTTAGATACTTCTAACCCAGTAGTGCATGGTTTAAAAGGCATTAACTACGGTAGTGATGGACTCTGGTCTAAAGAGTCTCAAAAGCTACATGAACTGATTGACTATCCTCTAGAAGAGATTGATACCAATTTAGTATTAAATAATATTCAAAAATTTAGATGGTTTACAAATGGAGCAAAACCAGTGGGTAACTTTCTTTAGTCAGACAGGTACCGAAATAGTTGACATATCGAAGAAGTTAGATAGATGGCCTGATAAGATTATAACTAATGAAAGGCCGGAACATCTTCGTAAGATAAATAAAGAGTTACTTGAAAGAGAAATAATTTACTTACCTAACAAACCTACTGCAGATGATTACGATGCAGTTTTACAAGATAATGCTCTTGTTACTTTGCATGGATGGTTAAGAGTAGTACCTCCTTCTATTTGTGATAAGTACTTAATTTATAACGGACATCCAGGTTTGATAACTAAATATCCTGAACTAAAAGGAAAAGATCCTCAAGTAAGAGCTTTTGAAGGAAAGTATCCTACTGCCGGTGCTGTTATACATAAAGTAGTAGCAGGAGTAGATGAAGGTAAGATAATCTCAGAAGAAAGATTTAATACGTTTGGGTTGGATCTTGACGGATTATTTCATACATTAAGAGATAGGAGTTTACATATGTGGACTCAGTTTCTAAGAATGGTTTTATGATAACAAGAATTGCATTAGTAGGAGCAAGTAGTACAGGTAAGACTACTGTTTATGAATTACTTAAAAATAAATTACCTAAGTATGAGTTTGTAAACGAATCTACTCGTACTATTGGTAGTTATGGATTTCCTATCAATGAAGAAGGTACTGACGCTACTCAGTTAGCTATTAGTAGTTTTCATTTAGAAGCTTTACTTCAACCTTATAACCTAGTATTAGATAGATGTTATATGGATGTAGTAGTTTATTCTAAGTTTATGGAAAATATAGCTGTTAGTACTTATAACTATATAGAAGATACTTGGAATAGAGTTAAGAACGAATATACTCATTATGTATACTTTCCTATTGAATTTGATTCGATAGATGATGGAGTAAGGAGTGTTAATGAAGAATGGAGAAAGAAAATAGATGATGAGTTTAAAGCTGTACTAGAAGGAGTACGTCAACCTTATCTTACTATAACTGGTTCTCCTATGCAAAGAGTGGAACAAATAATGAAATTTATACAATGAAAAAACTAATCTTATTTTTAATACCAGTCCTAAGCTTTGGTCAGGTAATCACAACTGATATATTTACCGTTGAGTATGATCAGCAGAAAGAACAGCCTTTGTGGGTTGAGTATAAAGTAGAATGTCCTAACGGTCAAGCATCAAGACAGGGTATGGACTTCTGGGTTCCGGAAGGTATTAATACTTCTGATGATGCTGATTATAAAAATAATATTTGGGATAAAGGACATTTAGCTCCTGCAGCAGCGTTTAGCTGTGATAAAGAAACGTTACTTAAAACTTTCTCCTATCTTAACTCTGCTTTACAGCACGAAGGACTAAATAGAGGACAGTGGAGTAGATTAGAATCTTTTGAAAGAGCAGCAGCTAATTTCTTTGGTAAAGAAGTAAAAGTAAGAGTAGATGTTTTATTTGAAGGAGACTTAAAAGTATTGCCAAGTGGTGCTACTATACCTTCAGGGTTTAGAAAAACTATTACCATTGGTGATGTAACTCGAGTGTTTGAGTTTCCTAATAGTGATACTAAAGGTACAAATTGGATTGATTATATTAAAGAATAAAAAATGGCAGACGTAAAAAATTATCAAGATGTAGTAGATATTGCATCAAAGCATTTAGGAAAAGTAGGAGGAGATGGATATAAAGATACATACGCACCTGAACTACTTGTAAAGGTCCCTCGATACCTAAATAGAGAAGGCTATGGTTTGACTGGAGAAGAGTTTAAAGGAGTCGATACCTGGAATGCATATGAAGTATCTGCTATTACTACTAAAGGACAGCCGGTGGCTGGTATGCTTAAGATAGTATGTCCTTCTGATTCTACTCATCACGTAGAGTCTAAATCTATAAAACTATATCTTAATTCTTTTAATATGACCCGTATCGGAGATACAGCAGCAGATTGTATCAAAGTTATTGAAGCTAGAGTAAAAAGAGACTTAGATGAGTTACTTGAGACTGATACTACTATTACTTTTTACTCTAATATAGAAGAAGCTAATCCTCTTTCTTTTCAAGAA
>BCSF01000402.1_pt1 | contig 17707 bp, 23 predicted proteins | sample 1016431 | NCBI WGS metagenome assembly BCSF01 (sample SAMD00045685;SAMD00045686;SAMD00045687;SAMD00045688;SAMD00045689;SAMD00045690;SAMD00045691;SAMD00045692;SAMD00045684;SAMD00045690;SAMD00045691;SAMD00045692;SAMD00045684;SAMD00045685;SAMD00045686;SAMD00045687;SAMD00045688;SAMD00045689, study...
CTTCCTCAAATTACTTCTGACTTTAGTGAGTTTAACCAAGCTCCTATGCTAAGAACCGCAGAGAACATCGTTCCCATTATGGCTAAGGGTAAGGATGCAGACCTGCGTGTTATTTGTAACGCACCATTCCCCCTTGCCCTGGTCACTATGACTTGGGAAGGAACCTATAACAACAAAGGCATTAAAGCCGTATGATCCACGAAATCCGCCCCGCGACAATTGAAGATTCTTTTTTTGTTGCAAAACACCTACAAGCGGATGATCGGAGTGAATTGCTCGGGTGGGGTTATGATCCAGTCATAGCCTTGCCCGTGTCATTTTATAAATCCGACGCACCAATCACCTTTTTAATTAAAGACAAAATTTGTGGGATGGCGGGGGTATCCAGAACAGATGCCCATAGCGGCAGTATTTGGATGCTAACCACAGACTATCTCCGCCCGTATCCCAAGCTGTTTTTTAAGGAGGCAAAGAAATGGGTCGATCAACAAACCTCCTATGACATGCTCCACAACATTGCTGATCCGCGTAACCGGATGCACATGAAGCTTCTCCACCTACTTGGTTTTAAGAAGCTTAGGTATGTGCCTGTCGGACCACAAAACCTAACCTATGTTGAATTTGCTAAACTAACATCATGTGTCTCCCAGCCGCCGCCGTAGCGATTGGTCAATTCGTAGTTGGCGCTGTTTCTTCTATTGCTCAATATCAGCAGCAACAAGCAGCCGCTACCTACGAAGAACAGGTTCGCCAACAACAGTATCAAATCCAAAAACAGCAGGCTGACTATGAGTACAACCTGCAAATGCAACAGTACGATGCTTCTCAGCAGGCGTACAAACAACAGATTGAAGCTAACGCTGACGCAGCCAACCGTGGTTTTCAGCGTGAACAGATCCGTCTTCAAGAAAAGAAAGCAGAAGCAGCTCAACGTGCTCAAGACCTTTTGATGGAGAAGCTCCAATCACAGGGTACGGTATTGGCTTCGGGTCGTACTGGTAAGTCTATTGCCATGTTGACTTCTGATGCTGAGCGTGAATATGGTCGTGACCTGGCAAACCTTGGTACTAACCTTGGCTATGCAACTCAGGCTTATGGCTTCAATGTTCAAGACATTTATTCAGAAGCTGAGTCGGCAAATAACATTGCTGCCAGCAAGCGTATGATTGAGCCAGTCAAGGCTTACGTTGCGCCTCCTGCTGCTGTTATGCGTCCTGGTTCTGCTGGTCTTATCCTTGGTATTGGTCAGGCTGCTCTGAGTGCTGCCGGTACTTATGGAGCTATGAAGGCTCCGAAAGGGAAAATACCCACACCAAAGCCCACGCCTAAGGCTACTGGAAAGGCTACGCAGCTTTTCGCACCTTCTGGTAAACAGTATTATGGTCCCGCATTCGGCGGTTAATAACTAATGGCAATTTATCAATCAAAGGGCCGCCGCGTTCAACTAGAGGGTCGGGAAATTCAACGCGGGTTTCAAGGCAAACAAATCTATGACCCTACTCAGTCCTTAGGTCAAGCTGCTACTGATCGGATCCGCGCAGCAGGTGAAGCTGCTAACCAATACTCCAATCAGCTTTCTCAGCTTAGCAGGGACTATGATGCTCTAGGTCAACAAAACACAGAAGCACTCGTTAATTTTAGCGAGACCCTTTCTAAGTTTGTTGTTGAGAAGCAAAAGGAATACAACGAAAAGCAGAAGAACCTTGGTATTGCCGACATCCTTAATGGCAAGACTGAGCTGAATCCTAAGCTGCTTGACAAATACGAAAAGGATCGTGACTATCTCGAAAAGGCAAACGAGGCAGAAGTCCAAGCCATTACTGAGGTAGAAAAGCAGGATCCTGCCCTGGCAGAAAGTCTTTATCAAGAAAGCAAAGCCATAGGTGGATGGCGTGGCTACGGCCAAGCTGTCGGTAAGGCAATGATGGGTGCCGGTTCTATTGGTGCCTTTTTCAATGCTTTTCTTGTTAGTGACGAGCCTATCCAAATTACTGTAAACGGTCAGACTCAAACGTTCACGCCCCGCACAGCGCAGACGCGAGAACAACTGGAAGCTGTCTGGGAAGTTGGAACCCAAAAGTTTCTTGAGACTTCTGGCCTTAACCAAATTAATCCCGTGATTCTTGCTGAGCATGTGACCCCCGTTATGGTTCGCGCCAGGGGTGAGCTGCTCGGTCAGAAGATGCAGGACATCATTGAGGTTCGTAGGAACAACCAGCTCGAAGATAAGCGTGCTGAGATCTATGCTGGTAAGGCTAACTTTGCTAACCCGCAGACCGCACAGCAAGAGATTCTTCGTCTTAATAAGTGGGCAACTGATTACTATGGTGGTGACCGCACCAAAGGTAATGAAGAAACCCACAATATGATGACGCATATGATTCGTGTTACTGCTGGGGAAGACCTGGCTTTGGCCAATCGTATGTTTAATGAATACCGTAACTCAGCTCTTAACCCAGATAAGCCAACCCTTGGCACCTATGGGGACCGTTATGACCTGACGGATCTTTCTAGCTTCCTTGATCAAACAAGCGATAAGAAGAAAGCAGAAGCTGATGCTGTCGTTGATGACGAAGCAGAAGGCATCACTAAGGTCTTCTATGCTAACCCCAGTCAGAAGACTTATAACGAGGCAATGAAACGCCTTGAGGTGTTGCGTAAGACCAACCCTACTGCTGGTGTTCTTGCTGAGATTGACCGTCTTCAAAGTCGTGGACCCAACTGGAACCCCGGTCGGGAACAAGCTCTGATTGATTCGGCTCAAAGTCTTGGTGAACTGGAAGCACTTAAAGCTGCTGGTTACATCTCTACTGATGCTTATAACCGTGGCTCTCAGCGGTTCCAAGACGAAGCAGCAGCTAAGGACATCCTTCCGGCTAACCGCCAGAACCTTGTTCGTGGTGCTATCCGAGAGGTTACCAAAGACCAAGTTGGTAATGTCCCCGAGGCTTTTGTTGAGAAGAGCCAAGGCGCTGTCAACGCTATTGTTGGTCTTGCTGAAGCTGTTGTTCTCAATAACGCAGCCAAAGCACGAGCTGCTGGTAAGGAATACACTGCTCTTGACGCTCAACGAGATTTTGACAACGCAGTTAAATCACTACTGCCTGAGTTTGTTCAAATCCAGAAAGGAGCAATGGGCGGTGTTACTCAGGTCAAATTCCACTCTACTCCTCAAAGTGATCGCCTGTCACAGGCTACCGCTACTACCAATAGAGGTAAAGCAGGCACTGGCCTAGACCTTGTCAATACTGCGCTTGAGCGTCTTCCTAAGACTACCTCCGCAGTCAAGGACGTTGTTCTGGCTCCAGAGCGTATTACGCTTTCTATGGAAGTGTTGAAGAACGGCGGTCAAGTTCCTTCTGATGTCCAGTTTGCAGCACAGACTTCTGGTGTTTCGGTGCCGGAATATCTGCGTAGACAAGCTGAACTCAACGGCATGACCTACGACGAAGCAGGCATTGGTCAGGGCTCTAACAACTATCTTGAAAACAAGAAAGTCAGTCCCCGTATTGCTAATGGTCTCGCTAATCCTCGCACGTCTCCTGAGCAGCGTAGACAGCTTCTGCGTGAACTAGAGCGTCTAAAGGCACAACAACAGCTTCCCCAACAGCCTATCCGTCAGCTGACAGCATTTACCCCACAGGTCAGTTCTGTGACTTACGAGAATGCTACTGGTCAGCCTGGTCTTGACATCTTCTTTGAAGATAAGCAATTCCCTGTTGTTATGGATGGTCGTGTTAAGGACATTTCCTACGAGCCTGGCTACGGTAACTATGTGGTGATTGAATCCACAGATCCTGAAACCGGTGAACAGGTTGATGTCCTTTATGGGCACCTTGCATCCCGCACTCCACTTTCCCTTGGTCAGCAAGTTACTGCTGGTCAATTAGTTGGTATTCAAGGCGGTACTGGTAATGTCCGATCTGCGGACGGAACTATTGCCAGCATTGATTTCCTTGCTCCAGCTCCTCGTGGTAGTGGCTCCATGAAACCCTACCGTAACTTTGATCGGTTACGTCGTCAGGTCGGCGCTACCTTTGGATACTAAAGACCCTTTTCTGCGGATCTGGGTCTTTCCTTTTTTCTTTTTTCTCTTTCTTAGGATTCATTACAATTTCTTCTTCTTCATTCTTAGACATCTTTTTCTTTAGACGGTCACGCATCATGGATCCTTTTTCTCCATGCATCTCTTTTTGAGTCTCTTCTTTCTTTACATCATCATTAACAGCTTGTGCAGTATCTTTCTTCATTGTCACAGGATGTTTCTTACCACCTGGCATTGTAAAGTGTGATTTACCTGCTTTATGAGCAGCCGCTGCTTTTGCCATAAACATATCTCTTTCATCCACTGGAACGTCCTCAGGGATTTCAAAAGGTGCTTTAGGAAGCGTAACTGCTTTCTTTCCTTTTTCTGATGATTGTGAAGCTTTTGCAAGTTTCTTTTGCAATGCTGCTTTTTGATTTTCGTTGACCGTTTTATATCCCTCAGCCAACTTTTTGATCCATTCGCTCATGTCTTTCTCCTTATATCATTAGCTGAGCTGCGATTGATCCTGAGATAGCAACGAGTCCTACCCAGAACAGTTTATTTATCGTACCTACTGTACGACAGTTATCATCTACTTTCTTTTCAATATCATCTAGTTTTGCAGAAAACTTATTCATACGATCCCATGACTTTTCTCTGTAGTCATTATAAGCATCCATCTTTTCTTCAAACCTGGCAAGTGCAACAAGTACCTCACCCATCTTATCAAGCTTCTCCTCGATTCGATCTAATCTTTTTGTTGTACTCTCTGCCATTTATTTATCCTCACTAAAATGGTTTTAGTTCTGATGGTTTAACATCAATAAACTTAGTAATACTTTTTCTTTCATTTACTTCTACATCTAATTTCTTACATGCAAGTCTCATTGTACCAGAGTATTCATCAGAACCAGGTGTTTTAACATTACGTTCAATTGTACGTTTAGCTTTAAGACATTCACTTAAACCAGTCCTTACTGTATATTCTTTTAATTCTAATGGACTACCAAAAAACATTAGTAATACAATTGCACCTTCGATTACCATATCATCCCCCTAGTTTTTGAGTATGAGATCCATGATCATGATCTCCGTGGCCATGATGATCGTGTTCGTCTAATAGTCTGATAATATACTCTTTACCGTTTTCATCTTTACCAACTTCTACAAGTCTTTTCTCACATGTGTACCTATGTGGTTCATCGCCCTTATGTGTCTTTTCTGCTACTCTTTTCTCTCTTAAGCAGTCTACCATTTCATGATATCCTACATGAGATTGCACTTCACCATTTACATAGAGTAAAAGTGTAATGCATACCATTTCTGCCGTGCCTGCCATTAGTGATTACTATGTCCTCTGTTTGCTGGTTTCATGCCATTCATTTCATGTACCATATCCATTATGTCATTACGAATCTTTTCATGGGCTTCTTCAAGTTGGTTTATTCGCTTTTCATAAAACTCAAGTGTTAATTTTTGTTGTTGATCAAACGGTGCTTGTCCGCTTTCTATTTCTTCTGTTAGTTTCTCTAGTTCACCAGCCAAGTGTTCAATTAACATAAACTGTTCACTATCAGCTGGTAGAGATCCCATTTCACCTCGTGGCCACTTAATTCTGAATTCAGTATTCATTTCTAAGTCAGCCTTCATCATAGTCTGGTTAGTTTCAATTTGATTCAATCTTTCTACAATACCAAAGTATGCCCATGTTGCAATAGATGCACCTGCAATCATACTAATAATATTACGAAGTGGTAATGCTACCTCTGTATTTTCATTTACCTTTGTCGCCATTTATTAACAATTCCATCTTCTCCTAGCTGCCTTACCTCTTTCACCAGTCCAACTTCTAGATCGTGCACAAAAAGCTTTACGTCTCTTTGCAGCCTTGCTTCCAGGTTTTAAAGTACTAGGTTTAGCAGTAACAGCTGTTTGCAATTTACTTCCAGGGTTGCGTCTTCGATAAGCTGCAACACCTTTCTTAGTCATTCCTGCACCCTTATCAACAGGACGCTTATGACCAGACTTCACTGACATACCCGACATATCTTCTGATACAAAAGTTTTAAACTTTTTCAAAAGTCTATCTCCTTACCTTTGCTTTCCCATGTTCCATATCTTGTAGGTTCTTTTCCTTTGGGTCCGCCTAACTCTGCCTCTTTTTTAAAATAGTAATAGGCATCATCCATTCTTGTACCTTGTAGTTCTTCTAATGCCTTATCTAATTCTTCAGTCATTTTTTTAATATCTTTTTTATTCTTGAAAGATCTGTATCTTCTGCTGTTGGTTTAACTTTAGAACGACCAGTCATTTTGTTAACATACATATCAGATCCTTTTGATCTTTTCTTCAATCCAGACATTGCATCCAATCCAGCAGTTGCATGTTTAACACTTGCAGGTTGATCTAAAGCAGCTCTTACTTTATTACGTTTTTGGTCAATATCCTTACTAGCAGCTTTTGCATATTTGCTTAGCTTAGTCATAGAGATTTCATCAACTTTAGCTTCAGTAGCAGGAACTTTTATATGAGCTGCATCCCTTTTACCTTGCATTGCTCTTATCTTATCATCTGCTTTCTTCTGACCACCAATACGCTTATCTTGACGTCGAGCATCTCCACGAGCTTTAGCAACATCGGCTGCAGACTTGTGCATATAGTTGTACAACTTATCTTGAGATACTTCAGCTATTTTTCCTGTTTTCTTAAAAAATTCATCCCAACTCTTACCTGGCCTTGGATCAAACTTAGGATTTTCTTTTAACTCATCATGCTTAGCTCTAGCAGCACCTAGTCTGTATCTAATTCTACTAGCAGGCATATTCTTTGGCTTGATGTTGTAAGAACCATCTCCATGAACATGAATAACTTCATGATCTTGACCTGCATGTGGTCCTTTGGTAGGTTTAACTGTTTGTCCTACTTTATATGCTTCGGCAACTCTTTTAGCAGTAGCTGTTGCAATGGCCATTTTTTTATCCATAGGCATATCAGGATCGTCCTTTTTTATAGCTTTTGCAATTTTATCTCGTTTACGAATCTCTGCAGGAGTAAGAGTTTTTTCTTCCATCTTCTCTGCTTCAAGATAGTCACGAACAGAACGAATATAATCAGTAGCTTTTGTCACTTTAGACTGAACCCACTCTGGTAGGTTATCATCATCTTTAACCATAGACATTAGCTTTTCATTAGCAGAACATATCTGTTTAAGCTGAGTCTTCATCATCGATCCTTCATTATCATATTCTTCAGGATCTTTCTCTTCATTTTTCATTTCTTTTTTCTTAAACGTTTCAAGACCTTTTTTGTCACCAGAAGCCATTCTATCTACTTTAGAAGATTGAGTAGTTGCAATACGTTTCATTGCACCTTCTTTTTTATGTCTACGATCCAATTCTGCCTTTGCGTGAGTGTGCAAAGGATGATTAGGGTTATTAGCAATCGTGTTTAATGATTGACTGCTCATAGTGCTTGGGTCTTTATCTAATGCCATTATGCTAAATCCTTATCGTGGTTTAATCCACCTTGTTTTTTCTTTCTTATAAATGCATTTACTCTAGCATGTCCCCATTGTGAGGGAGTTGTTCCAGGTCTATGACCTGTCTTCCATGCAGCCACTCCTCTTTGATAAACTTTCTTTAGAGTTCCTACTGAAATTCCTGATGCCTTTGACTTATCAGCAAATGATGCTTCTTGCATTGGCTTTTGTTTTAGGTATGCTTTACGGGAGATAGGAGGACCTCCATACTCTGCCATGTTAGCAACTTTAGTATCTCTCATACGAGCCTTATCCATCATACGATCATGTTTCTTCTTGTCCATTTCTTTCTCACGATCAATCTTCATTTTAGTTTGATCTGAGTGTGATGGTTGTTCACCCATCATCTTACGAACAAATTTTGTATGTGTAGATGGTTTAGTCTTAGCTGTCTTATCACCTGGTGCTGGTTTGTAAGCTGCAGGATCATTATCAGCCATTTTAGATTGTTTCTTAAACTGACGGTCTCTAGCAATCTTTGTTGCTTTTGATAAACCTTTATGATACTTTGCAGGTTGAGTACCTTTACGATCTGCAATCTCTTTATCTTGTGGAGCCCTTTCTTCTTGAGCTCGTTTGATCTGATCAGGAGTAGGTGCACCTTTCTCACCTTTCTTCCTCATCTTTTCTCCTCGTCTACGTTTTGCATGAATGTTAGCCCATAGACCTTCATTCTGACCTGGAGTTGTCTTTTTCATAAGCTTGACAGATTCAGGAGTACCATAATCATATTTGTATTCTTCTCTAATAACACCATCAATGTCATCAGACTTAATACCAGAATCATTATATGTTGGTTGAGTGTTTGGATCTGTCTTCTCGATATCAGTTAACCAACATCTCCAAGTCTCACCTTTTGATTCTACAATAACATAATTAGATCCTAAATGTTGAATGTTTCCAACAATCTCATGTTTAAGCATTACAACTTCATCACCTACTTGATAGATGCCATCTTTGATATAAGCTTCTCTGAGATCTGATACTGGTTGTAATTGTATATGGTTTTTAAAATCTTTTGCTTCTTTTAAACCCATACCCATACGAACTGCATTGAATAGTTTCTTTGCATCTGGGTTGGACATTTGCTTTGGAAGACCTTGAGCAAATGCAGTAAAGTTATTTTCTTTTGCATTGTCTCTTTGTTTAGATGCTGACATTCCTTCAACACCTTCTGCATCTGGATCTCTTGCTCCTGCAGAAATAACATTTATTCTGTTAAAGTTATAAAAACCATGACGAGCTGTTTTACCGTTGTATTTGTTTAGTAGGATTTCAAATTCTCTAACACGATCTGATCCAACGACCATTGTCATGTTTTTGAAACCTTCATTATACAAAGTAACTGCAGCATCAATGGCTGTTTTTACTTTATTGTTAACCATAACAGAACGAGCATGCTTAGGAAACATTTTCCTTACATGCTTTACTTTATCTTTATATTTTAATGGATTTTTATTTTTGTCTTGTGATTGTGAAACATACACACGATAAGGATTACGACCAGCTTTAGAAGCTAGTGTGTCTAGTAACTTACCATGACCAATAGTAGGAGGGTTCATTCTACCAAAGGTAAAATAAACTGTCTTTTCCTCTTCAACAAGAAACTGACTGAATCTGTTAATCATTTTCTACCCGCGTTTTTTACCGATTTCTGCTTGCCTTAGTTTTGGTAACATTTTCTTAGCAAGACGAGTTACTCTTGGAGCCATCTTGTCCAATCGCTTTTCTATTTCTTGCTTTCTTGCGGGAGTGAGATCTGCTTTTGCAATGCCTTTAGTTAATTTTTTAACTATTGCATTTCGAGCAGCTTTACGTGCACGTCTATTAAGCACCTTAGCACTAGCAATCTTCATCTGTGCTTTTTTGCGACCAACTTTTAGTCGAGCTCTATACTTTTTCATCTGACGTGACTTAGCACGTCGAGCTGCCATTGATAAAGCCTCGTCTGCTGGTTCCACAGCTTCTCCTGTGTTACCAGTTGGTATGTGCTTTTTACGTTTTACAGCTTGACGTTTGATTAGTTCATCTTCGCCAGGCATGTAGTCTACAGGTGTAAAGTCTTTAAATCGTATTGCCATTTAATTCCTCGTTGGCTTGTCCCATCCCTTTAATATATCTGGTGAGAAGTTGTTGTATGAAAATTCCATACGATCAACAATCTTCACCGCATCACCACCAAGTTTGTCAATTGCAACGTAACCTTCTTCTCCGGTTACCTTGTACCCATTACGTGTCTTAACAAAAGTACTAACATTACTTAGTTTATTGAGAGTATTTATAAGTTTTAATTTGGCCAGTACTATAACTTTTTGTAAGTCAAACATGTATTTTAAAGAAGTTTTATTCTCTTCTGAAAAGAAAGAAAGTATCTTATCTAGCTTTTGTTGTTGAGCTGACTTACCTTTTTCTGTTTTTCGTTTAGCAATTTCTTTTCCATATTTAAGTCTGATCCACCTAATGAGCATTGATACATGTCGTCCTGAATCTCCAACGACTTGGCCTTTTCTAACATACTTGTTATTGAATTGCTCAATGAGGCGCGGTAGCTCTTGGTTTGATTCGAGCTGTCTAAGGGTTGACCCAGCAATCTTGTTGAAAAGGAAGCCAGCTTTCGATAAGTGTTCATTAACAATTTCAGTGTCCTTTTTACTCATAGTAACTTTAGTTAGATCCCGGAGCGTTGCGTCTTGACTCCACACATTTCTGGTTGACTTAAACTTGGAGACATCAACTCCATACGAAGCTCGCATAGTTTCGAAGGAGTTACCTTTATAGGTTGTATGCCAGACGATTCCAATTTTAGATTTCTTAACATCGCGAGCTCCAGCTGACTCTGCAGGCAACGCATAGACGATAGTATTTGGATGAAAGGTAACATACTTCTGTCCTTTTATAGTAGTTGTTGCCAAGTCACCTGGCCCAAACAAGAAGTCACCTTGTACAACTCCTTTAATTCCCAATGCAGGCAAGTATCTAAGAGCCAGTTTAAGCTTACTAGCAAGATCGCCGCTAGCGTCAGCATCAACATCAGCAGCGGTCTTATAAACCTTGGGGTTCTTATTGAAGATCCCTTTTTTCGCAACGAAGAATACTCCATCGCGAGGATCGATACCAGCAAAAATAGCAGGGGCACCATCCCACTTAACGCTAACAGATCCACTGTGTTCACCTCTCAACATATCACGTAATTCTCTCAAAGCCATAATAGCTTGACGTGTTCCTTTCACACCCCCATAGAGAACTTTATCCTCAATATGAGTCATGTGTGTGTTTTTCTGTTCCGTTATATATTCTTTAAAGCTCATTTGTCTACTATCTGTTAGCAACTAATACTATGTCAAATGATGATGAAATATTTGAACCGGTTGATGCAATTGCTCTTGTTTCCACATCTGTTTTTGCTGGAAGCATAATTGGAATTTCATAATCTCGAACCCAAAAACCACCAGGAACATCCATAACATCTCTCGTTCTAAATGCTCCAAGAACGGCTTCAATTTGTCTCGTGTATAGTGTTGCAGTTGCTGAAGAGTTATAAGAGCCAACTCCAATATTCCATCTAGTTAAATATCCAGTGCAGTGAGCTGGAACAGTATAAAGACCTAACATTGTTTGACCTAAACCATAAGTCGTACCGGTTCCAATAACACCAATATCAGCTAATACTGTACCAGTGCCACCTGCTGCTGTTGATATCCTTACATTACCTTCATTTGTTCCAGTTGAACCTGCAGTTGCAACAAACGCACGGTTGATTCTCAAAAATTCAGTAGTACCTACAAGATTGTTAACTGGCTGAGTCACTTCAATCTGATTGTAATTTTCATCCAATCCTTGGATCGTTACTGTTTGTGCTCCATTTCCAGTTGGGTTATCATCTCCATCGTCACTTGAAACAAAAACAGTTGATGGCGAAGTAAGGAAGGTATAAAGACCGCCTTGTTGCCATATTGTTTCAGGAGTACCTCCTATATTTGGATTACGTCCAAACTTATGAACGATTGAAGCACCTACCAACCTACCTTTCGACAAGTCAACACCTTCAGCTATGTTTGTGTTTGAGAAATACTTACTTACAGCCATTAGCTTACTTTCAAGAACATTGAACTTATTTCAGTTGATGATGCAGCATATGAAATAACAGCTGCAAGCAATTCGTCTTTTTTCTTCTTAGGCATTTTCTCAATTGACATAACAACATCAGATGATTGCATTTTAGATATTACATAAATTAATGCGTTAGGTTTAGAAGTAATAGCTTTCCCAAGAGTAGTAGCATTGAACCTACGAGCTTGTTGTGGTTCAAGCTTTTTCATTCTATCGTATAACATCTGATGAACCTTACCAGGATCATTTTTATACAATGCAGATATCTGTTGATGAGTCATTGTCTTAAATGATCTATCAAATCTTTTCATAATATTGAATAATGGACCAGCACCTACCTTACCACCTTGAGCTAGTGCACCATTTATCTCAGCACTAATACTTTCTGGCCTACCAAAAGATCTCAAAACAAAAGATCCATCACTTTCTCCTTTGAAGTGTACAGTAGCATTAATTGCTTTCTCAAATCCAGTCTTACCTGTGTCAAACCTCATATAGAATACTTCGGTCTTATTTCCATCATTAAAAACTTCTGTTTTTGCAGATTTACCAACTTGCTTCAAAGAAATTCCCATAACAGTTTTCTTACGGAAGTTTTCTGCTATCCACTCATTAAGATCTAAGATACTTCTGAATTGATTAAAGTTAGTATTCTGGAAACCAGGTTGAACAAGCCATATGTCTGCAGGGTTCCATTTATCTAAACCCATTACATGACCTGATTCTTTTATAAGTTGTTTTGCTCTAGTTGATATAGCCTTTTCAAACTTACTACCTGATCGTTGGTGTACTTGATATTTTTTACCTTTAAGCATTGGATAAAGTTTCTCAGCAATAACAGTAGAACTGTTTACCCATCCAGGACTAGCTTTCATTAATAGCTCAGAGGCTTTATGTTTAGAAAATGTAGTACTATCTCCATACTTAGTTAAATCTTCTTCAGAAAAGTCAGTATCAGGTTTTCCAAGTTTAGTTGCTATGAACAAACCAGCAAATGTTTCTTGCTCATCAGTAGTAAGACCTTTAGAAGCATCTGGTTTAATACCAACAAGCATACCTTGGTAAGGACCTTTGTCAAATCTAATACCACCCATAGAAGATATTGCTCTCATCACTTCAGGGCTTTTGTCTATGTATCCTCCAAGCTTCTTTTCTAGATCAGCCATAGCTGACATTCTATCAGACTTTGGAACGTACACTAAGACTTTTTGTTTTGTAGGTGTCTTAAACTTTGGATAACCAATCCTTTTCAGATGGTCAAGCAATTTGTCCATATCTGCACTTTCTTTTATGTACTGGCCTAAGCGAAGCATTTTTTTACCTTTAAAGTTTCTTCTATTTATAAGTAAAAAAAGGCCCGTAAGGGCCTAGTTAGTTCCTCTCTACGTAAATCTTATTACCTCTCCGCACAGTACTGTATTGATATTCGTCAAATCCACTATCCATTAAATCTTTGTTTAACGATTGAACAATCTTATCGATCTCTTTAACATCATCTATCTCTGTAACTATTCCTACTAGTTCAGGTTCTGTATTATCACTAACTAACTTCATGCTACTCTCCAAACTTATATCCCAACAAGTATATTTCTTCTTTGCAATAATCACCTATGTAATTAATCCATGAGTCTTTAGTATAATACTCTTTGTACTTAAAGTCAACAGATTTATTTGTATGAGGTAATGGTTTGAAACAATTTGTCCTTTCTTGTATTACTTTAAAATCTTCATTTAAGTTTTCATATCTAATTACATATTGCACATCTTTTACAAACTTTGATTGATCACTTGGTGCTGTAATATATTTTGCTGAATATTCCTTGTTAATTACTTTTTCAATAAAGTCATCAAAATCAATTGTTATCTTTCCTTGCTTTTTAAAAAAGTTATACCAACTAACAAATCTGTCCCAAGGGTTCCTCACACAACAAAAGCTCCAACCAAAGTCTTGAAAGATAGGTAACAATCTCTGTGGAGTTGAATGTCTAAATTCGTCAATGTATTCTTCTCCATTAACATTTTTAGTTAACCAAGTAGCAATACTACTGCCTGCATTTTTAGGTAAATGAAAAAAAGTTATATTATGATCTTCTACTCTTACCATTATCCAATCACCTTTGCGTCAATATATCTGTTTGCAATGTTACGGAATACCTTTTCATCTTTAGCTTTTGGTATGCAGATACCACAACCACAATGAGTATTTGGACAAACCATTGTTGGAGTTCTACCACTCTTAAACTCTTCTTTTAGCCAATCCAAATATCTATGAGATAATGAAATCGAAGATATTGGTCCTCTCTTCTGATTAAACATATGTCCATATTCTGAAATCATCTCTGTAGATATTGCTGATATAGGACTTCCTTTTAATCTACCCATACAAGTCTGATGATGATAGATTGCATCTTTATCTTCTTCTATATGTAAAAAGAACCAATTGATCATACAGTTGTAACCTTCGAAGTTAGATTGTTCGATAAACATAGTATCACGAACATTCTCTCCAGGTTTCTTTATCGTCATGCAACGACCACCACAACACATACGGCCCATATTACGAGCATGGCCAGTATTATCGAGGTTATGTTTGAGTTTGGGAGCATTTTTGTCTACCTCCTTATTTTTACGATTCCAATGATCTCTAAGATAAGATAATTGATCTTGGGAATAGTTATGAGTAGTTTTTCTCATTTGACCATCATCATCCTCAAACCACTCATCTTTAAATTTACCATCATCTCCTATAGGTCTTGGTGTGTAACGAATATTATTAGGTATCAAAAAGTTTTCAATAAGATCAACACACTCATCAAAATACTTTTCGTGCATCATTACGTTTACTTTAAGTCTCCACCACTTGTCACCTATGTTATCTTGGACAAATTTAAGATTACGTCGAACTAATTGTTTTTGTTCTTCTGTACCTTCACAATGATATGATACAGTAATACTATGCATATTGTCTAAAAGAAATTGACCTCTACGTTCACTCCAAGCTCCGTTGGTAGTTAAGTTTAAATACATGTAAGGATAATTTTCTTTTAGATATGGAACAAGTTTATAGAATGCAGGATTGATAGCTGGCTCACCTCCTGTAAAACTTATTTTACATCTAAACTTTTGTAGATGATGAGCTTTGTACAGAGAATAATATTGATCAATAAAATCTGCAGTTTTCTTAAATTGTTCAAACTTATTAAAAGGTGCAGTTGTAGAATGCATCCATGCAGTGCAGTAGGTGCAATCATAGTTGCACCTACGTCCTAGATCCCAGATAACCATATGGTGAGGTTGGTCTACATCAGAGAAAATAAAATCTAGTTCTCTTGCTTCAGTTTCCATAACATCCATTCATAATACCGTTCAGGTTCTTTATCTATAACACCAAAAGCTTTAGCGTCTTCTTCTCTAGAACAGATAGCTATCGTTTCACCTTTTTCATCTTTTACTACATGCATCAATCAACTCCTGGAAGAAGATCTTGAACTTTTTCTTCTTTGATCATATCAATAATCATATTAGTAAGATCAAGATCTTTCTTTAAGAAAAACATCTTTTGTTGGATTTTTTCTAATTCTTTCTGATAGTACTCGAGCTCTTTCTCCTTACGAAGCTTTTGCTCGAGTACATCAGCTATTAGAATCAACTTACCTTCAAGCGGCTGTTGCATACTCAACAGCCTTGTTAACAGCTTTCATCTTACGAGCTTGGTTCTGACCAAACCATGAAGACTGCATTCGAGACTCAGATGAACGACCCATCTTATGATCTGTCAAATAAGTTACAGAGTTAAGAGCTTGCCACCAGCTACCTTCAGCATAGTTGGCACCAGGCTGTGTGTACAACACATCCATAGCAGACTTAGCATTCTTAGTTAAGTCATCAACAGTCTTAACTTCTTTGTCTTTGCTATATGTGTGTGGGAACACTTCATTGTAGTAGTTAACAAGAGTCTCAGCGTTGAAACGCTTAGAGCTAAGAAACTCAGCCATTTCTTTGTACTTAGTAAACTTCTCAGAAGCAAGACCCATTTGTTGCTTAACAAGATCTGGATCAAATACAGTTCTGTGGTTTAACTTAACAAAGTTTGCAGAGGATGACTGTAATGAAAATGTAAGAGTATTGTGACATACAACACGTACAGCTGTCATACGAATATCAATAGCCTTACCATACTCGTGAGGATTAGAAAATAGTAGATAGTTATCTACTTGATCATCACCATTGATTGAGAAAGACTCTTTGACTTTTGCAAGAGCAAATACATTCTTTCCACCTTTCAACGATCCAGCTGTTTCCATATCCATGTCACCAGCCATAACATAATCATTGAAGAATTCAAAAGCTTCAATGTTTTGAACAGGATTCCAATCATCACCAATGATGTCTAGGATCTTTTCGTCAGAGCTACGTACAAGAGCTTTCTTGCCGCTAACTTTCTGACCTGAAGACAAATACATATCTTCTTTTTCTACTGACCAATCAAGACCAGCTTTAACCATCATTTGTTCTGGTGTAAGATCATTACGAACTTGTACACCAAGGCCATGCCAAGGAACTTCACCTGCATAAGCCATTGTTTCTACTTCATGTGACATTTCACTTCTCCATCAATAATTTCAATAATAATATAGTACTATAGTCTTAAATTAAAGTCAACAGTTTTTTTAGAACTTTTTGAGAACTATCTTTTTGAGGTTGTTCTATTGAAGTTCTTATACAATGTCTTGTAAATGGCAAAGAGAATCTTTCACCATGTTGATTCATACCAGTATTGATTAGGAATACATTAGCACCAGTTTCATCAATCTTTTTCATCAACATATCACTATATGTTTTTACGGATCGTGGCATGAAAGGTGATCCATAACATGGACTAAAGATTTTTTTGATCTCATCACTACCAGCTTCAGTACCAGGCATTTGACTTGTGTATCCAGTTTCAAAGAATACTCTAACTGCATTGTTACTAATCTTAGATACAGCTGGTAAGACACCTTGAGCATCCATTGTCAAAAAGAATATATTGTTTGGATGTCCAAAACTTGTATCTTCATGATATGCATTCTCTACACAACTTAATGGATAACTTAAACGAGCATTAGCAGCACCTGGATTCTCTTCAACTAAAGTTTGTTCGCTGCGAGCTTTTTCAACAGCGTTGAATATAGTTGGATGAGTCTCTGGCGATAGACCTTCACTCTTAGCATAGCATCCAGATTCGATCATATGAATGCCATCATCATCCCAATATACTTCGTCATCACTAATTAATTGATAAGCAGGATCACTTGACAAAGTTGTCTTGCCAGTACCACTTAATCCAAACATAAGATTTCTAGTACCGTTATATGTAAAAGCTGCGCAGTGCATTGGAAGTATATTTTGCTCAGGTAATTCGAAACCAAGGATACCAAAAACACCTTTCTTGATCTCACCCATAAAAGTTGTTCCAGCAATTAACATATGATTGGAATCTAGGTTAACGTAGATAGTAGGTTCATCTACTTCAATCTCAGTGTTGTGCCATATCATCCATTGACAAAGTCTATCTGTATGATCAATCTCTGTAAACATGTTACGAACAAACTGAGCATGTCGCTCATCATTAGTACGAACATTAAACAACATATCTCCAGCAAAGAATTCAATTACATGATTCTTAGCAGATGGATGATGCATCATTTGTTGAAATAGTTTTTGGAAATCTTCCATGTCCCCAACTTTATTATACTTGGGTCTGGAAAAGTCTAAATCCTTTGCTCGCCTACCAAAGAAGTATTTGTTCTCTGGTGAACGACCAGTAGGTGATGTTATAATTTGAATATTCATTATGCAGCTTCCTCTTCAATGATCATAGCAGCTTCTTCACGCTCAATGTTTTTATCTAGCTCTTCAACTAACAACATAAGCTCAACAAGAATATCTTTTTTACTCTTATTGAAGTTTACAGATCGACGAACCAAAGACTTCAATGTCTTTTTTACTGTCTCTGCGTCTTGGATATCTTTCACTATGATCATTATATA
>BCSF01000401.1_pt1 | contig 17706 bp, 9 predicted proteins | sample 1016431 | NCBI WGS metagenome assembly BCSF01 (sample SAMD00045685;SAMD00045686;SAMD00045687;SAMD00045688;SAMD00045689;SAMD00045690;SAMD00045691;SAMD00045692;SAMD00045684;SAMD00045690;SAMD00045691;SAMD00045692;SAMD00045684;SAMD00045685;SAMD00045686;SAMD00045687;SAMD00045688;SAMD00045689, study...
GCATGGAACGGGGCTTAGGTTTATCCTGTACGAACTATGTCTGATCTCGAAAAGCGCTTCATCCTCAAAGCTTACAACAAAATGCTTCGTGAAGAAAAAGAAGTCGCACTGTGCTATCGTGGCACAGCCTATAAAAAAACTGTTCTTAATTAATTATGGCAGCTCGTAAAAAAGCTCAATCAATGCAGTCTAATAAGGTTACAGCCAACGTCACTCCGATGATGCCTGGCGATAACCAGACTGTGTTTAAACGTTGTGGTCAATGTGGTGATAAAAAGCCAGAATGCCGCAAACAAAAGAAGTGCCTTAAAGGTCTTCTGTAATAGCTTGGGAGGCACCTCAGAGTCGGACCTCCCTTGCATTGGTTAGAGCCGGTACGCCGATACCTCTAGCCGTCTAGACGGTGGGAATAGACCACAAAAATTTTTTCAAACGTTTGAAGCTAGGTTACATAAATTTTAACTTTATACAATGGCTTTTCAATCTTCTGTGAACCCCGCGCAGCTTACGCGTCCGGGTCAATCTAATGCGACGGGTGATGCCCGCGCTCTCTACTTGAAGCTTTTCAGTGGAGAAATGTTCAAAGGATTCCAGCATAATGCTATCGCTCGGGATCTGGTTATGCGTCGTACGCTGACCAACGGTAAGTCTCTCCAGTTCATCTACACTGGTCACACCAAGGCTGAGTACCATACTCCTGGTAACAGCATCCTGGGTGATTCCAACGGTGCACCTCCGGTGGCCGAGAAGACCATCACGGTCGATGATCTGCTGATCTCCAGTGCATTCTTGTATGATCTCGATGAGACTCTTGCTCATTACGACATGCGCTCTGAGATCTCTCGTAAGATCGGCTACGCTCTTGCCCAAAAATATGATCGCCTGATCTTCCGTGCTATCACCCGTGGTGCACGTGCTGCTTCTCCGATCACCAAGGCTAACTATGTTGAGCCCGGTGGTACTCAGATCCGTGTTGGTACTACTGCCAACGCTTCTGACGCTTACAGCGACAGCGCACTGGTTAACGCATTCTATGATGCTGCCGCTGCCCTCGATGAGAAGGGTGTGTCTCAAGACGGTCGTGTGGGTGTTCTGAACCCTCGCCAATACTATGCACTGATCCAAGCGATTGGTACTAACGGATTGGTGAACCGTGATACTCAAGGTACTGCGCTGCAAAGCGGTAACGGTATCATTGAGATCGCTGGTATCAAGATCTACAAGTCCATGAACATTCCGTTCTTCTCTCAGTACGGTACCAAGTATGGTACTGGTTCTGCCACTAACCCTGGTACTACCGATCCTGGTAACACCGGTTCGTTCGTGTCTGAGGCTGTTGAGGATGCTGCTAACGATGTTACCGGTATCAACAACGAGTACGGTGAAGAGACCGAATTTGCTAACAGCTGCGGTCTGATCTTCCAGCGTGAAGCTGCTGGTTGTGTGGAAGCTATCGCTCCTCAGGTGCAAGTCACCAGTGGCGACGTGTCCACCATCTACCAGGGCGATGTGATCCTGGGTCGTCTCGCCATGGGTGCTGACTACCTGAATCCCGCTGCTTCTGTGGAACTGTTTGCTGGCACCGCTACCAAGCCTGCTGCATTCTGATCCTTTCTTATATGGGAGTCTCTTCGGAGGCTCCTTTTTTTTAATTCTTTATTGAGAATAATACTCATTATCAATTATGCCTTACCTAACTACTGGCTCCACTGAGCTTAAAGCTGTTAATCAGATCCTGGCGTCAGTTGGTCAGGCTCCTGTAACCACGTTGACAACTGAAGAAACTATTGTAATCAATGAGGTAGACCGTTTTGTCGGTTCTATTTCTGGTACCACTCTAACCACTGAAACTGCTAACATTCCTGTTGGTACATATATTGGTGGTACGGGTGTAGCTACTGGTACCTCTATTGCTGTGGCTGGTGTGCAGCAAGCTACTACTCCTGTGACATATACTTATACTATTAATATTTCACAGACCGTTGCATCACAAGCACTGACACAGAACAAGGTTACAACTAGAGTTGAAACCCAAACCAACCCGGACGTTGCGATTGCACTCAACACCCTGAGAGAAGTCTCACGTGAAGTACAGGCTGAAGGCTGGTCATATAATACTGAGTTTGATTATAAAATTACACCTGATTCTAATAACGAAATTAACATCCCAGATGATGTTCTACAGATGGACCTAAATGGAGGTTACCCTGAGAACATTGAAAAGGATGCTGTGTTCCGTGGAGGCAAACTCTACGACAAGAAAGCACATAGTTATAAGTGGACAGCAGAGACTGTCTATGTAGATATTGTATGGTACTTTGATTGGGAAAGTATTCCACAACCAATTCAAGCACACATCGTTGCACGTGCTGCAGCTATTGTGTCTAGCCGTATCATCGGTGATTCCAATCAATATCAAATCCTGCAACAGAAAGAGGCTGTTACACGTTCTCAAGCTTTGGAGTATGAGTGCAACCAAGGTGACTATTCTTTCTTTGGGTCTCCTAGTCACGGTAACTTCTACCGACCATATAAGCCGTTCCATACCCTACAACGCTAATGCCAGCAGTAACTCAAACAACTCCTAATTTTCTTGGTGGTGTATCCCGCCAGAATGATGACAAAAAATTAATTAATCAGGTTAGTGAGTGCGTTAATGGGTACCCTGATCCTACCTATGGTCTTCTTAAAAGACCTGGGATGGAGCATGTTAACACACTTAAAAAAGCAAACGGCACAGCATTTACTAAGACAGAATTAGCTGATGCTGCATGGTTCTTTATTGACCGTGATGATGCAGGCTCTTACATTGGTGCTATCAAAGGTTCTAACATCTATGTATGGACTAAAGCAGATGGCACCTTTTGTACAGTAACCAACAACGGTTCTTCTTACCTAACTGGTACTAAGCAGTCTGATTATCATTTCCGCAGCGTGCAGGATGTTACGGTTATTACCAACAAAACAGTTACCACTGCAATGCAAGCAGCTGGTACGTATGTTGCTAATTCTGTAGCTACACTTAGGCTAGTAACCTTGACAGAAGATGCGTACTCTGTTACTATTCAGGGTGTTACTACAAGTGTAACATCACAAAATTCAACGACTTTTGATAACTTTCTTTTCTATGATACTGGGCATGTAAATGCATCACATGAATTAATAGATGGTATTAAAGCTACTATTGAAGCGCAACATTCAGCAAACAATTCAGACTTTGATGGTGTGTGGTCGCTAGAGTCTTACACAAACAGTATTGTAATTAAACGTACATCTGGCTCTAATGCTGTAGTTACAGATTATACAGCACCTACTGGTACCCCGCTTGCATTTACTATTCAAGCAAAAGGTGGTACTGGTAATCTAGCTCTTGAAGCGTTTCAAGATAGTGTGAAAGATGCTGCTGATCTACCTGTAGAATCTTTTCATGGTCACCATGTAAAAGCTAATAATACAAGCTCTGCAGATGATGATTATTATCTAGAGTTTGAAGCATTTGATGGTACAAGGGGTAAGGGTTTTTGGAAAGAATCAGTTGCTAGAGACGTGTCTCCAGCGCTTAATGCTTCTACCATGCCTTATCAGCTAGAAAACACAGGGCCTACTACGTTTACCTTTAAACAAATTCCTTGGACAGCAAGGCAGGTAGGTGATGATAACACTAACCCTACACCTTCGTTTATTGGACACCCTATTACAGCAACTTTTTTCTATAATAATAGGTTCGGTGCTCTTTCAGAAGATAACATATTCTTTGGTAGCGCTAATGATTCCTTTAACTTTTTTGTTAAATCTGCATTAGCACAAACTGATTCTGATCCGATTGATCTAAACGTAGCTAGTATTAGACCTGTGGTTTTAAGTGATGTACTTCCTTCTCCACAAGGTCTTATGTTGTTTAGTGCGCGGCAGCAGTTCCAAGTGTACTCTGCTAGCTCTACCACATTAACACCTAAAACTGCTGTTATTAAAACCATCTCTAATTATGAGATGAGTTCAAACATCCCTCCTGTGGATGTCGGTACTACGGCAGCGTTCATTAATAAAGTCCCTGGTTATGCTAAATTGTTTACTTTGCAGCTACGGGAAATTGAACAGAGTCCTCTTGTGATTGACATTAGCAAGACAGTTCTGGAATGGATTCCGGATACCATTGATAGCCTAGCTGTCAGCCCACAAAACTCTATACTTATGTTGGCAGATAGAGCTTCATCTTATATCTACCTTTACAGGTTCTATAATAATGGTGAGCAAGATCTATTTCAAGCATGGACTAAATGGGAACTACCTACTACTATTCAGTCTGTAGGCATTATCGATGATGATGTTACCATTGTATCTCAACATGAAGATGAGTACACCATTGGTAAGATTACTATCGACCAGATCCCCACAGGAGACGTTGTAGCGACAACAACTAGCATGACAGGTAATCCGTGTCTAGACATGGCTACACGCCCCGTCAGCCCTGCTGGAGGAGTCGATGCGGTGGTATATGATACGACCAATGATATTACCAAGATCTACGTTCCTTACACACCTATTAATGAAAAGCAGGCTTTTATGCTGCTAAGTGTTCCTCAGGCAGATGTAGGTACAGCTGCTGTAATTGATGCTGATGCTGGCTATTATGCTGCTGCAGAAGAACGTACAGAAGCTGGTACAGGTTACCGATACTTTGAGGTTAAAGGTAAGTTTACTGATTATGCTGATGGTATTGTCGTTGGTTATGGTTATGACTTTGAAGTAACACTACCTAAGTTTTACTATCGACCACAACCTAACGTAACTGATTTTACTGCTGCTCTAACTATTTCACGAGTTAAATTCTCTGTCGGTAGAACTGGTGCTATCCGGTTCAAAGTAAAAGCCGATGGATCTAATGAATGGAAGAATGTAGAGTCTACATCTGATGGTGATCGATATAGTGCTGATAGTAATCCTGTAAAATCTGAGAGGCAGTTTATTGTTCCCATCCATCAACGTAATACTAATTTTGAATTAAAAGTGACAAGTGATTTTCCATACCCTGTATCGTTGGTGTCAATGATGTGGGAAGGTAATTATTCTCCACGATTCTATAGGAGGGCTTAATGTTTAATCCAAAAGGTAATAACCTCCTAGACGAACAGCTGTCTGTATCTGGTCTGGAGATGAATTGGCTTGGTGCTGTTATTGGAGGTGTGACTGCTATTGCTGGTGGCATCATGGGACACCAAGAGGCTAAGTCTCAAAATGCTGGTGCTAGAAAAACTGAAAAAGAGCAAAGAAAACATCAAAAAGACATTGCCAGAAAAACAAACGATTATAACAGAAAATTAGACGGAGCTGATAAGGCTAATTATTACGCGATGCGTGAGTATAGCTACGAGACCAGCTTAAAAAATTGGCAACGTGGAGCTGAGATTCAAGATTATCAGTATCTTCAGCGGCTTAAAGAATGGCAAAAGAGCACAGCAATTGGCAATGCACAGCTTGGTTTAAATGCTCAGGGTGAGGCTCTAGGTATTCAAGCCGAAGCAGATGCTCTTGGTGAGGCTTTTATTCAGCAACAGTTTCAATATCAACAGGTAGCAAGTGCGCTTAAGCAAACTTATGTTGAACAAAATATCAACCAACAGGAGCAGTTCCAACAATTAGCAGGTATTCGTAATAGAAAAGATTTTGGAAACTTGGCTTTTCAAAATACTGTAGACCAATTGATGACTCAAGGTGCCTTGGCAAAAGAGTCTGAAATGGTTAAGAATTTAGTTGCTGAAGGTTCTATTCAAGCAGCTGGTCAGGCTGGTAGATCTACTGCTAAAGCTGTTCAATCTAACCTGGCTGAATTGCATCGTGGATTGATGGTACTTGAATCTGAACTATCTGGTAAGTATAAGCAAGCTGCTGTTCAAATGGCACAACTCAATGCTGACTCTAGTCTCCAAGAGGCAGGGGTTGGTCTTAACCTGCGCCGTATTGATCAAGCTATTATAAATGCTGAAGGTGAGGCTCAAGGTAATCTTGAAGTTATGCGGGCAAATATGAAGAGCACTATCAACCAAACCCTACGTAACGTTAAACAGATTGCTTTAGAACGTCAGGTTGCTGATGTTAATACTAGGGCAGGTATGATGCTATTTCCAGAACGTTTGTCTTATGATCCTGTTCCTGAAATGCCACCAGAACGTGTCTTTGTAGAGCGTATGGAAGCTATTCCTGGATTTGTCCCGCCAGCTAAACAACTAAACACATGGGCACCACTTATCTCTGGTATCGGTCAAGGAGCTGCAGCAATTGCTGGAGCAAATTTTAAGACAGGTCCATTTGGTGGATTTAATTATTTAACTTATGGCACGTATCCAATACAGACCCTCTGCACAACGCAGGGGCTTTAGAACACAACAACTGAGTACAGAGGGTATCTCCCGGATGCGTGATGAAAGCAACCGGATTATCCAAGGAATGGAGCGTCAACGTCGTGCTGAAAAAGCGCAGCGTGACGAGAACCTCCGAGCAATGCAAGAGAATGCTGCTTACACCGAGCGCATCACAAAAGAAAACCAAGCGATCGAAATGCAGAATCTCAAAAATGAGAGTCAGCAAAAGATTGCTAATATTCAGGGGGCACAGGAACAGGCTAAAATAGATACTGCTGCTACAGAAAGTATTATTGGTAGCCTGGTAGATTTCAGCACAAGTCTTCAGAAAACTGCAGCTGAACGTACTAAGCAGATGATCGCAGATCAAACTGCTGAAGCTGCTGCTACACCGCTTGAAGCTTTTGATCCTGCAGCATTAGAGGAGTACATTGAAGCTGGCAATAACTTTGCAAGTGGTGGTGTTGCTTTAAATGCTGAGATTGCAGCAAATGCAGTTGCAATTAATGAAGATCCCCTTGAAACTAAAAAAGGTTATTTAGGTAACCCCGCTTACCAAGGTATCAAAGCTAAAATTATTGATAATAGGGCAGCTTACCAGGTCTTTACTGCTACGCTTTCTACGCGGATGCAGGATACAGAAAAGGTTTATACTGCTCCTAATGGTCAAACCTATACTGGTATTGAAGCACAAGCTAATCAATACTTCATGCAAGACCTTAAGCAAAAGACTAAGGTTGATACTTTTAAATATATGGGATTTTCGGATCCTATGTATTTAGCGGATGCTGCAGATAAGATTAATAAATTTGGTGATGTTCAAGTCAGTAATGCTAGAGCTGAAGAGCTGAAGCGTACAGATGAGGCTTTAGAACAAACATATGCTGATATTGAATCTGCTGGTTCGACTGAATCCATTGCTTTGGCGTTTGATGGTAGGCGGAAAGCTTTTGGTGCAGCTAAGGCACATGATGCTGTCGAGAAACTTTATGCTGATAATAGCATTCCGTTAGAAGTTATTGATGCTTTAGATGTTAACGGTGACGGTAAAAAATACGGTGAGACATGGCCTAACCGTCGTGCAGCTGGTATTAAACAACGTCAAGCTAATTATGTCAAACAGTTAAACGCTGAGGAAGCTTTAAAGAAAGCAGAAGATAACGCATGGGTTAATGCCAACATCGATTCAATCCAACAGGCATACGACGATAACCCTGAGCAAGCTGCAATGCTTGTTAAGCAGCGTTATTATAGTAAAGGTATGACCGTACCTCCTGTTATTGCAGCTATCGAACGTGAAGCTATTAAGAAAAACAAGGACATTGTAGAAAACCTAGTCGCTCAAAAAACTAAGTTTGGCAACCTTGATCTTACCTTTGTTAATAGCATCCAAGACGCTACACTGCAAAAGACAGCACGTGCTGCTTATGAACAGCAAGAGTTGAATAAGTATGGACCTGAAGCGTTAGGGATTAAGAACAGTTTTAAAGCTACAGCTAGAAAATTAACTGATATTGATCCTAACGAAAATCAAGGTAGTCCTTTAACATTTTTGGTACAAGCTCGTCTTGAAAGTGAATATCTTAAACAACTTAAACTAACTAATGACCCACTCAAAGCACTTGAAAACGTCAACCAAATGGTTGATAAAGGCAATGCTGGTGATAAGTCCAGTCCTTTTTATATTGACCCCAGTCTAGGTGATAACAACCGTCCGGTGTTTCCTAACATCGAAACTTCTGATCGAGAAGTGGCGGAGATGAATACCTACATTGATAAACAGATCCTTTCGTCTGGTGCAGCTGTTGCAGGCAAACCTTTTGCTTTAGCTAATTCTAAACAAATGGATGCTGCCTATACATCTGCTACTGTAGGCTCTGTACAGTATCCTCCTGGTATTCTTAAATTTGCTGAACAGTTTGGGTTTAAACCAAGTGAGGTTTATAACGCACAACGTCAAGCAAACAACGCTACAACTGGGGATAACAAACCACTGCTTACTCCATCACCTGTTACAGATCTGATTGATGGTGTACCACCTGCAATGCGTAAGCTGTTTATGTCTGATGTAGATGCTCAAGTTAGGCGTGGTGGTGCTATGCTTACTGGTCAACTTCCACGACGTTCTAGTACGGGAACTCAACGGCAAGCATTAGAAACAGCTGCTGCTGAACTTGGTGTCGATCCAATTGACCTAGCTACTATCATTGGATTTGAAACTGGTGGTACATATGACCCTGGTGAAGTTGGTGGACAAGGTGGTAATTACCAAGGTCTGATCCAATTTGGAATACCTGAACGTCAAGCTTATGGTGTCGTACCTGGTATGACTTTTGAGGATCAATTGCTTGGACCGGTGGTTAGATATTTTAAAGATAGGTTTGCTAAAGTAGGTATGAGTACACAAGGTGCTACTTTGGAAGATTTGTACACTACAGTATTGGCTGGTAACCCTAAGGCAAACCGTGACGCTAGAGACTCTTTTGGTACTTCAGCACGTAGTGGTGCTGCCAGAATGTTTAAAGAACATAGACCAGCAGCAATTAAACGATTTGGTTTTTAATTAATTAACAATGAAAGATCCCTCAGAATACTCCAACTTAGGTGAGGATTTTGTGTTGGATGAGCAAGAGCGCCAAACCCAACTCTCTAATGAGCAGATCGAAGAGATCCAGCAGAGATTGGAAGCCCCTCAAGAGGAGCCTACGGCGCTTGAGCAACAACCCACACAAGCTGCTACGGCAGCGCAACCTGCACCAGTTGAAACTGAGTCTCAGCCTACGGGCGAGCAACCAGGAGAAGAACCTGCTAAACTTTTTGATTTCTCAGGGTTTACCTATTTTGGTCAACCTATTGGTGAAACTGGTCAGCAGGTACAAGAACGTCTTAGTGCACCAGGACAAGGTATCATCGACACTGCTGTTGATGGTATCAATTTCCTGTTGCAAAAGACAGGACTCCAGATTCCTAAAGCCACCAAATATGAAGACGAGGTAGCACAAGCTACCCGTACAATTTCTTCTGTCGTTCTACCTACTCTGCTGTTGCAGGGTGGCGGTATGAAAGCAGGTCAAGCCTTACAAACACAAGTTGGTAATCCTTTGGGTAATACAGCTTTTATGAAGTTTGTAGGTGCACGTGGTGTCGAAGCCGGTGCAGCAGTTGCTGTTGGTGCTGTTAGTTCAGAGTATGAGACAGGCGATAACCTGTCTGGTATGTTAAAGAAATCCTTTCCTAAAACATACGACTTTATCCCCGATAGTTGGGCTACTCTTGACGGTGAAGCTCCTGACCTCAAACGACAGAAAAATATTAATGAAGATCTAGCCCTAGGATTTATGCTTCCTATGGTTGGATTTGCTGGTAAATTTAGTAATGCTGTATCTGAGGTACAGACTGCTTTCCGTAAACCTCCTGTTATTGTTGGTGAATCTGATCAAGCTGTAAAGTACCTGGCTGCTAACAAACCTAAACCTGTTAGTGAGGTACCTGAAGAGGCTATGATGGAATACGTAGCTAAACAGGAAGAGGCGTTGGATGAGCTTGGTTATTACAACCAAAGCAAAGCAACAGATCCTAACATTCCCCTTAAAGGTGTTCATGACCTGTTTGACTGGCGTGAAACTGGTATCCGTACTGTAGATGATTTTGGTATTGTTGGTGCTAGTATTGATGCTGCACGTATTCAAACTAACAAAGGTACAGTACATGGTCGTCTTGGTAACTTTATCAGCGGTCCTGCACTTAAGTACGGTACAGAGACTCCTGGTGGTGTAGAAGAGATTACTATTGGTCTGACACAACAGCTCAAAGAAGCTGATCGTGTTGGTATGGTTGCTGAGGATTTTGTTGTAACTTCCGATGAAGTAGCAGCTGCTGCTGATAATCTTGTCGTAGAACTGTTTGACCCATCTGCAACTATTGACGACATGCGTCGGGTTCTTGACCCATCAGTTAACGAGTTTGGTGCTGAGGTACTTAGTCAAGATAGTTATGTTGATGCTCTAAGCAGCATTAACTCTTTGGTTAAAAACTACACCAGCATGGATGTGGCTAAAGCACAGGCTTATACTGCAACGTCTATGGCTGGACAGATCGCTGACCTTGCTGAAGGTATGCGTCTGAACCGTGGTTCTGTTTCTATTGAGAATGCTCAAGAACAAATCCTAGATAAGATTAACTTTCTGCAACAACTCGTTGGCTCTACTCGTTACTTTACTACTCAGAAGAAAGGACTTGCTGCTCTTGGTGAGCGTGCTAAGAACTTGTTTAAAACACCTGAGCAGATCGCTAATGATATTAAAGAGTCTTATCCTACAGCACTTCGTCAGATCCAAACTGATAGTGAGAAATTTACTGAAAACTGGATGTGGTTGCAGGAAAACCGTCCTGACATTTTAGATTCGTTCTTGGAGTTGTATGAATTGAGTGATGGTCGTATTAACACCATCGCAAAGATGAACGAAGACATCCTCAACAGTTTCACTAACTTCCGACCTATCTACGATCCTAACCCAGAAACACCTAACATTATTGCACAGGCTGTACGTTCTAATTACTACAACAGTCTTCTGTCTGCACCTGCAACCGCTGCTAGAGCCCTGTACGGCAACCTTAGTGGTCTTGTAGCAGAGCCTGTAGCATACTTTGGTGGTGCAATGCTCCGTAAGGATATGAAGGCACTACAGCGTGGCTGGATGGCTTACAGTGCAATCTTCGACACACAGAAGAAAGCATTACCTTATGCCGGTCAGATGTTTATGAAAGCATCACAGAATCCTAATGCTGTTAAAGGTCAATCTCGTCTAGACCTTGTTATTAAACAGGAAGATAAAATTAACCAATACCGTTATATTGCTGAGCAAGAGGCTCAACGCGGTAGGAATGGATTTAAGTTCCTAGTTAAACAATACGAGGAAATGCAAGCTATGGCTGCTGACCCTGTATTCCGCCTTGTACCTAATTTGTTTACTGGTTTTGATGCTTGGACTGGCGCTACCTTGGCTAACGCTCAGGCACGTTTCCGTGCTATGGACGAACTAGAACGCCTTGGCGAAGCTGCAACGCCTGACAGAATTAAACAACTAGCTACTGCTGAATATAACAGCATGTTTGATGCTAGTGGTTTGGTTAAAGATAAAGCAGTTAAATACAGCAACGCTGATATTGCACTTAACCTTGATACTGGTCTTAGCAAACAGGTTGATGGTCTTCTCCAATCACTACCTGGACTAACCCCATTCCTCACGTTCCCAACAACGATGATGAATATGGTCCGTGTTGCTGATGACTATATCCCAGCACCTCTCAGGTCTTTCCAACAGGATGTAAATGAGCTAGCATATACCTCTATTCAATCGTTTATGGAGAACCCTGAGTCTATGGATCGTATCCTAGCGGCTCGTGGTCATAGCATTGACAACATGGATGAGATTGCAAAGATCAATACTCTTGTTGACCTTAAGAACCGTACCCTTGGTCGTAAGGCTATTGGTAGTTTTGTTACCTCTATGGTGGTCGGCAGTGTTATTAAAGATAAAATATTTGGTGATGGCTTGTTTAGTGTGACTGGTGATGGTTCTGTTGACCGTCAGCTGAATGCTGCAAGGATGAAAAACAGTAATTTTAAACCACGTTCAGTTGTTGGTCCTGATGGTACTCGTTTTGAGTACAACGAACTGCTTGGTCCTGGTCTAAGTAACTGGGTCGCTGCTGTAGCTAACGTGGCTGATAACTTTGACATGCTTGGTGAAGCTGCTACTGAAAACGCATTTGAAAAGCTTAGCTTTATTCTTGGTGCTGCTTTGACTGACAATGCAGGTTTGTCCGCTTTGCGTCCTTTGGTGGAAGTTGCAAGCGGTAATGAATATGCTGCTAACCGTTGGCTTGCAGGTCAAGCTAACTCACTTGCTCCTCTTGCTGGTGCTCGTAATGAAGTTGGTAGAATCCTTGACGGTGGACTGAAAGACTTTAACAATAACATCATTGAGCAGCTAGCAAATCGCAACCAAATGATTGGTCTAATCGATCAGACAAACCGTCTACCTACTGTTATTAGTCCTGTCAGTGGTGAAGCTCCTAATAAGTACAGTATGCTGCAACGTATCTACAACACCTACTCTCCCCTTAAGATCCATCCAGCTATGTCAAAGGAAGAGAAGTTCTTGTATGATATTGAATATGATGTATCTTCTGCATTTAAAAAACGTGAAGGTGTTGATCTGATGGCAGACGAACGTAACGCATTGAATGCTGAAATGGGTAAGATGGGTTTCTTTAGAAAAGAGATCAATCGTATTGCCAAGACAGCAGAGGCTCGTAATACTATTAATGAGCTGAAAACTATGCGTCGTCAATTCATTGGTTCTGATGAAGTACCTGTCGGTAAGTATGATCAGATTCATATGATGCTTCGTGAAGCACAGAAGAACGCAGAAGAGCTTGCATATAACAACCTAGATGCTGAAGTACGTAATGCGATTGATCAACGTATTATGATTAAGAAGATGAACGATCAACGTGCTGAACAGGGCATCATGCCTATTCCAACTAATCGTTATTAAACAACATGGCGTGCACTGACGTACAAACAATTCAAGCTGGAAACGGGACAAAGACACAATTCTCTTTTGACTTCCCGTACATATTTAAATCTGAAATCCACGTTTATTTTTGGAACGCGGTTACAAAAGAATACGACGAAAAACTTACGACAGATGCCACCTACCCTTGGCGTATTACTGACGCCAATCCAACGATTGTAGAGTTTACGGGGACTGCTCCACCATCCCCTGCCACTCCTACAGATCCTGGTGAAACTACAGTTGACAACGTTAAGATCCGTCGGATCACTAAGGTTGACGACATTAGGGCTTTGTTTAATCCTGGTTCAGCTATTCGTTCTGATGACCTGAACAAGAACTTTGAACAGCTAAGGTATGCTATTCAAGAATCTAACTGCCCTGGTATTCCTGATGATGTTGATCAATATCTGAAAGATTATTATTGGGATCGTTATGACAATACATTGTATGCTGCTGATACTTGGGTCAGTGATGATACCAAGATTGCTACTACCGCTGCAATGGATGCACGGTTTCAAGATGAAGCAACAGAAACTTATACAAAAGCTGAGCTTGCTGCTGATAATAATGTAATCCCTGAAGATGATGTAGCACTACCTACTACAGGTGCTGTTAAGGATTATATTGATCACGTAGTTGAAACTGACATTCTTGTCAACAGCACTGGTCTTGAGAAGAGTGCTACTGGTGGTCAGGTTACTATTGGTATTGCTGAGGGATCAGTTGATCTTGATCGTATCAAACCTGATGATATTATCACTTCATCAGAAGCTAACCCTAACAACGATATTACTATCGCCACAACAGCTAAGATCGATGACATGATCGATGCTGCTATTACTGGTGATATTGCAGGAACTGATGGTGTATCTATTACCGATGATGGTGATGGTACTATTACTATTGGATTGACGGATAGTTCTGTCGATCTTGATAAAATTAAGGATGACGATAAGATTACTTATGCTGAGCAGAATGCTGGCTCTCCTAGTCCTGCCGACACTAACATCTTTACTGCATCAGCTGCAGCTCGACGTTTTGACACTCTTGTTCAAACCACCACTCCTGCTGGTACAGATTATGAAGTAGGTAAGACCTGGTTGCAGAATGATGATGACCAAACCCTTAAAGTTTGGAACGGTTCTGCATGGCTAGATGTCGCATCTGGTGGTGCCTTCCGTACCCAAGATAAAGTTATCTACGTTGATGCCTCTGGTGGTGATGACAGCAAATCTGGTCACCGGATTAGTGGTCCTAAGCTGACTATTAAAGGTGCTATTGCTGACATCAACGCTGACATCAGCACATCTATTAAGACTGCTGGATCTGGTTATGCAGATGCTACGTACAGCAATGTACCTTTGACTGGTGGTACTACTGGTTCTGGGCTACAAGCTAATATTACTGTGAGCGGTGGTACTGTAACTGCTTGTACTGTTACAAGTGCTTCTACATTGGAAGAGTATCAGATTGGTGACATTTTGTCTGCCTCTGACTCTAACCTTGGAGGTAACGGTGGTTCTGGTTTTGAACTAGAAGTAACCGGTGGTGGTGATGGTATGACCGTCATCGTCGCTGCTGGTGTCTACCAAGAAATTGCACCTATTCAAATTAAACGTCGTAACGTATCCATTATTGGTATGGCGTTACGTAGCACGATTGTACATCCTACGGTTGCAACTGAAAAGCCAACTAACCCTGGTAACTCAGCTTTGTTTGAATTGAACAGTGGTTCATTCTTGCAAAACCTGACGTTGACTGGTATGCAAGCTAGTACCTTAGGTTCTAATACTATTGATTCAGATTTGCCTGATAAGCAAGGCTGGAACTTTGCATTCTACAACGGCTGTTATATCACTAAATCTCCTTATATTCAGAACTGTACTAACTTCTCTGATAGTGAGATTGATAACAGTGATCTTCGTGCTCATCGCCCGCGTGGCGGTGGTGGTGGTGACACTGACTCTGCACAGACTGGTGGCGGTATGCTTATTGATGGCGATGTGCCTAAAACCAATAGCCCGCTCCGCTCAATGGTTGCAGACAGCTACACCCACGTTGGTTTGAATGGTCCTGGTATCCTTGTTACTAACAACGGTTATGCTCAGTGCACCTCTAGTTATGCGTTCTTTAATAGGTACCATATCAAAGCTTTGAATGGTGGTCAGGCTAACTTGGCTGCATCTACCACTGACTTTGGTAATGAAGCATTAGTTGCTGATGGTAAATCTCCTCTGTCAATTTTCAGTTCTAATGTAGACGGTGCGGCAGCAGATGGGGACATTACTTTTAACATTAATGCACCTACGGCTGACGCTGGTTGGCATGGAACTGCTACACGACCTGCTAGCAACATGTTGGTGACTGTTAATGGCATCACTTACCCTGTGTTGTCTTCTACACCTAACACTGATAGTGAGGGTGGTAGTGGTTGGACTGTTACGGTCAGCCGACCTGATCCTAACCTTAGAAGCAATAACCTTGGTCTTAATGGTGCTATTGCAGATGATGCTGCTGTAACGTTCTTCCTACGTTCTATGATCGCTTCTAGCGGTCACACCATGGAATACGTTGGTAGTGGTACTAATTACAGTGCATTGCCTGAAAATGGTGGTGTCCCTGATGATTCCAAACAAGTTGTTGAACGTAATAACGGTAAGATCTGGACTGCTACAACAGATCACAACGGTAAATTCTCCGTTGGTGATTTCTTCCAAGCAGACCAACGTACAGGTTTTGTGTCGTTTAGCTCAGGTTCTGTAGCCTTTGACCTTGCAACTGATCCAACACCGCAACTTGGTGGTGAGCTGGATGCACAAACCAATAAAATTACCAACCTTGGTACACCAACTGCATCTGCTGATGCTGCTACAAAGGCTTATGTCGATTCGACTGCAGGTTCACCTAATGCACTGATTACTGCACAAACACTTACTTCTGATATAGATTTTGCCGCTGATTCTAACATTGCATTGATGGGTCCGGTTGTTGCTGTATCTTCCACCGCACGTCTTACTGTTCCTTCTACTTCTATTCTTACAGTTATTCCTTAATTATGGCACACGGAAAAATTCGCGTTAATACGCTTACTTATGACATCGGCAGCGGTGATGTAGATGTTGCTATTAGTGGTATTCCTACCGCTTCTGATATTGCTGGTAAAGTTAACACCTCTGATATTGGCACGACTGTTCAGGCATTTGATGCTGACACTGCAAAGACTGACGTTGCTCAAACCTTTACTGCAGCACAACGTGGTGAGATTACTACACTGACCAGTGCGACTACTATCACACCTAATTTTGCTGACAGTAATAACTTTACTGTAACTCTCGGTCACAACGCTACTATTGCTAATCCTACTAATTTGACTGCTGGTCAATCAGGTTCTATCTTCCTTGTGCAAGATGGTACCGGATCCCGTACAGCTGCGTGGGGTTCTTACTGGGACTTTGCCGGTGGTACTGCACCAACACTAACTACAACTGCCAGTGCTGTTGATCGTGTCGATTACATTGTCCGCAGTGCTACTTCTATCCATGCAGTAGCTACACTTAACCTTAGCTGATTATGGTAGTTTATAATAATATTATAGCCGGAGCCTCAGGTGCAACATCTGGGGCTGCTGCCGGTTACAAGATTGAGCGCAGCTTGCGGTTCAACAGTGCTGATGGTGCATATCTAAATAGAACTCCGTCGTCTGCAGGTAATCGCAGAACCTTTACGTTCTCGTATTGGGTCAAAAAAGGAACGGTTGAAGACAGTCAAAGGGTAGTTCTGAACGCATTTGGTGGATCAGGTGCTCAATATGCTTCAATTGATTTTAGACATGACAGTGCAAGATTTCTTGGTTATAATGGGTCTTCAATAACTTATGAAGTAAAGACCACAAGAGTTTTCAGAGATTTAAGTGCATGGATCCACATGGTGTGGGCAATAGACACCACACAAGCGACAGCTGCAGATAGGGTCAAGCTTTACATCAACGGCGTTCAAGAAACAGATTTTCAAACTACAAATTATCCCTCACAAAACCTTGATTTAGACTTCAATACCACTAATGGTCATAAAATTGGACAAATCTCTTATGCTGCTTCGGCAGAATTAGACGGCTACCTAGCCGATGTCCACCTCATCGACGGTCAAGCACTTGCAGCATCTGACTTCGGTGAATACGACGACAACAATGTTTGGCAGCCGAAAGCATATTCTGGAACGTATGGCACGAATGGTTTTCACCTTGATTTTGCTGACCCGGCAGACCTAGGCGACGACAACAGCGGCAACGGCAATGACTGGACGCCAAACAATTTAGTTGGATCAGCACCTGGCCTTTCAACAGCCAATCAGGGCTTTGACGTTGTTACTTATACGGGCAATGGCGGCACGCAAACAATTAGTGGTTTAAACTTCCAGCCTGATTTGGTCTGGTTTAAATCACGTTCTAGCGCCAATAATCACGCAGTATTTGATTCTGTCCGTGGTGTTGAAAAGCGATTACAACCAAACTTAACGCAAATAGAAGATGATAGTCCTACCGGCCTTACTGCATTTAATTCTGATGGGTTTACGATGGGCTCCAATGGCGTGAATAATGCTAACGGTACTAATTACGTCGCTTGGGCATGGAAAGCAGGTGGGACACCGTCATCAAATACTGATGGCACGATTACAAGTTCTGTAAGTGTAAACACAACTTACGGGTTTTCAGTTGGAACTTATACAGGCAGCTATTCATCACAACCTACTTCGCTTGATACAGT
>BCSF01000403.1_pt1 | contig 17695 bp, 8 predicted proteins | sample 1016431 | NCBI WGS metagenome assembly BCSF01 (sample SAMD00045685;SAMD00045686;SAMD00045687;SAMD00045688;SAMD00045689;SAMD00045690;SAMD00045691;SAMD00045692;SAMD00045684;SAMD00045690;SAMD00045691;SAMD00045692;SAMD00045684;SAMD00045685;SAMD00045686;SAMD00045687;SAMD00045688;SAMD00045689, study...
CTGCTAATCCAACACTAGTTGCTGGTATTGAGAGTAACAGAGGTGCAGAAGCAAATGCACAGTTACTATTTGATGAATCAGAAAACTATTGGGTTGCTGGTGAAGGTGATTCAAATACCAAAGCAAGAATAGTAACAACTAACTACCTCAAATTCCCAGGTAATGATGCTCTATCATTAGATTCTGCAACAGGAACTATTAGCCACACAGGTAGAAATGTTCCAACAATAGATGTAAGTGGTGGTGTAAAAGGTATCAATGCTGTCTTTGATAGTAATGGTCACGTCACATCATTTACAGTAACAGAGGGTGGTGGACTAACAACTCAGAGTGGGTCTGGTTTAGCTATATCAGGTGCAAACGATTCGGACATTAGTATTGACTCTGCTTCATTAAGAGATTATTATCTAGAACAAATAAATTTTGATGCTGCTACTAGTGGTGCATATGGTTCAACACAAAAATTTAGAATAAGTTATGATGATATTAGTGGTAATAAAGATTTTATGGAAATATATCATTTCCCAGCCCAGACTGGACAATCAGATGAAATGGTTGTTCGATCAGAAGTAGGTACTGGTTTAAGAATTCAAGCTGGGGGTACAGATGATCCAACTAGTGGTAGAGTAAATACGTTTACAGGAGGAGATGATGTTAGTATTGGTGGTGATACAGTTGGTATAAGATCTAACGACCAAATTTTCTTGATTCCAGGATATGATGCAGCCAATGCTGGTACTCAATATTCTAGTGGTAAGGTGATAATCACATCAGGTGAAAATATAGATGCTACAAGTTCTCAGAATGGTAATGAAACTATTCCAGGATACGGTACTACAAAACAGAATGATGATGCTGGTTCAATATCACTGATACCTGGAACTGGAGGAGAAGCTACTATAGGAGCTGATAATGATTTAGTTCTTCGAAACTTGAGTACAGCTGGAAGTACTTCCTCAATCTATTATGTTTCAAAATACGGAGATCATCATTTTAGAAAATCTACAACTGGAGATCTTGGTGATGCAGATCCAGAACTAATAATCAGCACACATGATACTACTTATGGTGGAGCTGGACCAAGTGGTCAAGGTCATACAGTTTTCTACACTGAGGATAGTGCTACATTCAGCATAGGATCTCCTGGTAACTTTACAATAAAAAATAGTGTAAGTCATAGTCATGATTATATTATGAGTCTAAATGATATTGGTAAACCTAATGGTGCTACTCTTGTTTTACATGGTGATGAAGGAAGTCCACTGGCTGGTAACCAAGGTGGTATTATGGGTGAAATCAGATTTGCGGCTGAAAACTCTTCAAGTGAAGATGTTACATATGCTGCAATTATTGGTAGAACTCACAACACTGCAAATGGTGGAGAAGAAGGTACTATAGACATCTTAGTGAGAGATGGAAGTACCATGGACAATGGTATTTCTATAAGAGAAGATAGAGTAAGAATAGGTGGTACATTATCATATGATAGAAGAACTGATATTGATGTTGAAATTAATGGTAATATTGTTTATGATGCCGCTGGACCTACTAATAGTTTAGAAGTTGGTGGATTTACCACTACTTTCAATCTTATCGATACCAACGCTACAACAATTAATTTTGGTGGGGCCGCAACAACTATAGATATAGGTGCAACAACAGGTACCACGACAGTCAAAAATGACCTGGATGTTGATGGAGATTTATATGCCGCTGGAACCATACAAGGTACAATGGCGTACTCAAATCTAACAGGTACACCTACTATCCCTGGTGATACTAATTTTAGAGCTGCTCAACATGTTAGTGGTGGTTACATTGGCGCAGTTGGACAGTATCGTTTAGCTCGCTGGTTTGCAACAAGTCGTGCTGGATCTGCACCAAATACAACTGCCGGTGGATCTAACTTAGGACCTGCTGATGTGGCAGGTAATGCATATAAATCAAGTGGAGCCTATGTTGTTTTAGGTGGATCGTGGAGACAAATGGGTTATCAACATTCAAATGGTTCATTATCTACTGGTGCAGTAGCTGCAGCTACTACTTTGTGGGTAAGATATGCATAATAGTGAAGAATAAGGAAAGTTCATGGCAAGTATAGATATTACTGAGGTAAGAAATGCTCGATATATCACTCCTCGTGGTGATATTGATTTAGAAATCAATCATCCTGAGTTTGGTTGGATTGAGTATACTATTGCGCTTGATGATGAGGATGATACTATTGATAATGATCAACTTATAGCGTTAGCTGAAGCATTACCAGAAGGGATTACAGCGTTTGACCAAAGTGTGTGGGATGATCGTGTAGCACAGATGGCTAGAGGAGAACGTGAATGGAGATTGTCTAACGAAGTTGATCCAATAGTAACAAATCCTCTTCGTTGGGGAGATCTTAGTGAAAGTAAGCAACAGGAATGGCGTGACTATCGAACAGCTTTGTTGAATGTACCAGAGCAAGATGGTTTCCCTAATGATATAGATTGGCCTACTAAACCAGAATAACACAGGGTTTTATCGATTATAAATACCCTTGAATTGTTGTAAATGGTTAGGTAAAATAGTATCATGAGCACTCCTTTAAAAGTAAGAGACGGTGATGGTAACATTCAGGAGTTTACAACTGCTGATGAAAATTATCTTGCTTATCAAATAGGATTACATCTCTTAGACGATAGTGCTAATGGATTTGGTAGCCTTACTAAAAACGATAGTGCTGATACTTTAGTTGGAAACTTTTCAAACACATTCTTTAATGAACCAGTAGGTACTCATCCTTCTACTTCAATTACATCTGGTTCTACTTCTACATTTTTATCGCAAAGTTTAGGTACTGCTGCTGAAACAGATTCAGACAATCTACTTGCATTAAAGTGGATGGATTCTTCTGTTGATGGCCCTGCAGGGTTTAGACAGATGAATGATACTGATCTCAACACAGCTGTAGATAGATATCTTTCAACTGTTTTTACTAACAATTATCCTGGTAGTTTTTATCTAGCTGATTCTGCTCCTAGTGCAGATTATTCTGTTCATTTGACTAACGTATTTACAGATACAAGAACAGATGGTACGTCTATTCCATATAATGTATACAGAAGAGATACTATGACTGCTCCGTCAACAGTTCGTCCTATGTTTGTGGAAGACAGTGCTGGAGGTTCTGGTATTGCTTTACGAGAAATGAATGATCGTCAGATTAGATTTTCTTTTGGTCAGAGAGCAAAAACAAGAATTGGTACATCAAAAATTGGTACGTATCAACTAAGAAGTTCAACTGCAGGTGCACCTACTGATCCTGGAACTTGGGTTGCAAAAGGTACTGCAATAGATACAAAACAGACAACTAGTCAAAGAGATTATCTATTATCAAGTGATGAAGTATATCAAGCAGAGTATGCAAGAAACTATACTCCAGAATATACAGCAAGCTATGTTCGTACTTTTGATGCTCAGTATGATAGAAATATTCCTTACATTGCAGAATATACTAATGAATTTGGACTAGGTTATACTCCTCAACCAGCATACACATCATCCACATCATACACTGGAGGAATTGGTTATGCAAGGCTGTTTAACAATGTAAATATAACTCCAGATGGTACTTTTGCTGATATCGATACTGCTGTATTCTATGTAAAAAATGATGGAACATACACTAATCCTGGACTCACTATTTTTCCAAGGTATGATGGACCTCTTAATTACGAAAATACATCAACATCATACGAAGCTGCTCAATATCAAGCAAACATCGCTTTCTATGAAAGAGGTAGTGGCCAAGGAGGAAACTCTTATGCAGGCACTGGAACTACTAACTATACTCTCAGCTACACTGCTGCTGTTCCAGGTTATCTTTCTCAGTATGTTGGAGACAATCTTTATAATCATGATACGGCCCAATATCAAGGCCAAACGGATTATATTCCATCATATATAGGACCTGGACTTGTTCAGTATAATCCTACTCTTGTTGGTTACGGTGGTCTCTACGCATCTTATCTAAAAGACGACTTACGTTACACAACTGGTACTTACACTGGAGAAACATACTACATCGGTGTAGATGGGACTCCAGGCTATGCTAGTGAAGGGTCATTTTATGCAAGCAGGGTTTCCTATGAAGGTTCTTCTTTTGGGATATATCAAAGCAATTACACACCAAGTTCAAGTTTAGGGCAATTTGGGGTAATAGCCGTTTACGATGAAAGTACTGGTTATGTAGGAGACCAGATCTATGTTGGTGAACAAACTAATGTATACTCTAGTGTTTTTGCAGCTGGTGCTGTAAGTTATACAACTGAACTAATGACATATACACATGGTGGTACAGGTATAGATGGAGATGGTGTATATACTGGACCAGGTGGTACTTATTTAGAACTTACTACTTACTACGTTAGTGATCTTGGAAGCTTTGCAGATGGTGCTAGTCAATATTCTAGTGCATTAGAAAGTTATACTGCAAATGTCTTTTATCAAACAGCTCAAGATCAACGATACAATAGAGACTTTGCTGGTTATACAAAATTTTATCAGACAGGGCTAACTTATACTGGTCCTGGAACTTTATTTAGCTACATTGGAGAATATGTAAATCCAGAGGGTTATATCGCCACAAATCCATTTGATCCTGAATATCAATCCTTGGGTATTTCTAACATATCAGGTGAATATGTCAGAGCTGCAGACATTGAACAATACTTGAGACTTTACACAAGAAGTTTTGGAGAAGTTTTTCAAGCTGATACTAGTTATGCTCCTACCTATACACAGCCTGTTATTCCTTATTCAGCAACATACACAGCTCCTGAATACACAGGACCAAGTCCTTTTAGTTCATATGTAGGCCCTGGTAATTTTACTCCTCCACCCCAATATTACACAGGTGCAGAAGATGTACTTTACATAGTAGATAATTATTATCAAAGTAATTACACTCAAACATACACAGCTCCATCTGTAGAATATACAAGATTTTATACTGCTAGATTCGAAGAATATTCTTTGTTGTACACAGGACAGGATCAGTCTTACACAAGTACATCACCTGCTGCTAATTATACAGTTACAGACACATATACTCCAGGAATAGTTTTTTATACTACATTAGCTACGTATGCAAGTCCCGATCAGCTTTATTACCTATCGCCTGGTACTACTTATTATGTCGGACCAGCGGGTTATATTGGGTTACTTAGTTATTATGTCGGACCAGGAGAAGTTATCGGATACGGTGCTGGTATATATCAAAATGATACGTTAACAATAAGCTATGGAGGGAGTAATGTTTATGGGCGCGATAACCCACTTGGTGGTGTAGATGCCTATGCGAGAGATCAAAATTACGCAGGTGATCCGATCAACACTGATCCGGATTTGATAATTTTACAGACTGGCCAATATCAAGGTTCTAATAGTTATCTAGTTGAATCTAATAATTTTTACGTCGGTACTAGAACCTATACTGGACCAGGAACAAGTTTTTATGCAGGTTTAAGCTATGCTGGGCCTGGTATTCCTTATACAGCACCTGATGATGGAGGCGCGTATGTCCAAACCAATTTTGCTCCTGATGGTACAGCTGGTCTCTATGGGAGCGCCAACACATTAAGTTACGCAGGTGGTGGAGCCTTTACTAGAGCAAATGTATATCAACGTAATTTTATTGCAGACTTTCCATCTTTTAATGGGTTTCAAGGTGGGACTCATTATTTAAAAGAATATACAGGCCAGCTGCTTTATTATGAAGCAGCTTCGTCTTATGATTCTAGTTTAATTTATCTTGGTTCTAACAACAGTTATACCCCATCAGAATATGCACTTTATGTAAATGATAATGCTGTACCTGGGCCTTACTTAGGACTTAATTATACTCTAAGTTATCTTAGAGCAACTTATACTAGTGCACTTTTTGATGGTCTTTATGTTGGTACACCTTTTTATCAAGGCAGTTCAGTATATGAACAGGCAGCTGCCGTAGATACTGCATATGTTGATGAAGTTGGCTTGAGATATGACAGACAAATAGCAAATGCAGCAGCATATGGCAGAGAAGTAACTTATATTACAACGGGCCCAGATTATTCAAGAGAGACGAGTTATCTTGGAACTGGTCCAGTAAGTTATACAAGTGCAAATTATGATACTTATGTAAGTAACACTCAAGTATTTGCTGCAAGATATGATTTAACAAGCGCCTTTGCTGCTGAATATACATCACCAATGAATCTTCAATATCAACTTCTGAATATTCCCTCATATACCGGTGATACAATAGAAACCTTTACAAACACTGGATTCTATATTGGAGGAGGGTATATAGGGTATACAGGAAACATATTATTTAGTGATTACATAGCTTACCAAGGTGTTGCCCCTGCAGAATATTTAAGAGAAAGTCAATATGCTGGCCCTGATGCATATACTAGAGATCCAGTATATTATGTTGTTAGCTATAATAAACAGGCTTATACTGGAATTACTATTTCACCTACTATATATGATGGTTTTGATCAAAATTACATTGGGCAAGATGGTATTTATGGAGGGTTAAGTCAAACAGCATATGCTGAAAGTTATGAAAGAGCATTTGCTGATATAGGTATCTTTACTCCAGTATACACAGGAGGTCCATTACAGTATTATGAACTAGAGGGTGCTGGCCTAGCTGACTATGTTGTAAATCAATTGTTTATAGCAGGGACATTTTCAAGAGATGTTTATGCAGGACCTACCTTATACGATAGAGGTTATACAGCTCCTGGAACATATGTTGGTGGTGATACACCAGAAGGTGTAGTATCTTTTCAAGGAGATAGTTATACAAGAATTGTTGGGCCTACAACAGCTTTTGGCCCCGGGCTAAATCCAGGTATAATTTATAGTCCTACAGCGTATGTAGGTCCTATTGCTGATACAGATTACTCTACATTCTATCTTGGACCAAACACATCATATGCTGGATACACTCGTGGTGGTTACGGGGGAGTTTATGCAGGTGCACCTCAATATGCTGGCTCTGGTGGATCATTTGCTCGTGTGGATGAAATATATCAGGGATCCTATGCTAGTTATATTCCACTAGGTTATTTGGGTACTGCTGATGTATCCTATGCAGCTAATTATACATCAGGAGCTGAACCTCATTATGTTAATCAGTATACTGGTCCAGCACAAGTATACCAAAATATCTATGAAATAGAAGACACGAGAATAACAAATACGTATGATTCTTTTGTAACAAGTTCTTCATTATATGCATCAGGAGAATATTCTAGAATATTAGAATATGAAAGATCATTTGTTAATTTTTTTGCAGCTCCTAATTTTGGCCAAGGTAATTACACTGGTTCTCCATTATATGAGTCAACGTTTGGTCTTTTATATTCAGGACTTTATTTAAATTACCTAGGTCCTAATTATAACAGAGATTTTTCAGCAGTATATGAACAGTTAGGTTATGATCCAACAGGAACTTTTGCAGCGGACTACACAGGTCCTAGTGGAGCATATCAAATTGGATATGATGCTACTGCAACATACACTGGGTTTGCTATTCAATATTATGTTGGAGCTTCTAGGTATGATTCAGGAGATAGTTATACAAGATATCCATATGAAGGAACAGCGTTCCAGAACTATACAGTTGGCGCGACATCTGTTTACCAAGCCGATCTTTACTCAGGTTTAACTCCTGCTCAAGAAGTTGGAATGACTGGTACAGGCGACACAATAAAATTCTATATTGTTGGTAATTACACTGCTGGGGATGAAGTTGCTCGCAATTATGTTGGACTTTTAGATATTGGGTATCTAGCTGGTGGTTATCTTAGTAGGGCTCCAGACGGAACAGGCTTGAAATATTATGGTGCAGGCCTAAGTTATATTCCTTCTTACGGAATTAGATTTTATACTCCTGATCCATATTTAGACAATACACTATATGCTGACGACTATCAGGGTGGAGGTGATGCAATTCCTGCTTATGTAGATTTAGAATATTCACGCAATGAATATACTGGACCAAGTAGTGTTGTTTATTTAGGACTTAATACATATTATGCTCTTAATAAATATGCAAGTTGGGGTTATCAAGGTGTAGATGGTTATACCGGTATCCAAACATATACTAGACTCCACCTTGATAGGTATGATAAGGGTTATACTCGATTCACAGCTGGTGGCGCTGAATTAAATTATATCAGTACTTATGTTGAAGCATTGGATTATCCTTATGGTGGTGATCCATATACAGGTCCAGCTCCTGGTATTTTGCAGTATGCAGGACCATTAGAATCAATATACTACACAGGAGATAGAACTGTAGTATCTTCTTTTATTCCTAACTATAACGTAGGTTATGTTGTTGATAAAGCATATTTAAATGATACAACAAACATTTCATATGAAGGTGAAAGTCAGCAAAATTATACTGCTTTTGCTAATTATATTAGTAGCTATACTGGAGCTCCTTATGAGGGTAGAAAAACTTATCTTGGAATATTAGGCCCAACGTATAACGCTGACTATTCAGGAGAAGGTCCTTATAACAAAAGATACACAGGAGGTCCAACAGGTTATCAAGGTGATCCATCAGAAACTACATACGTTGGAATATTTTATAGTGAAAATTATACTGGATCCCAACTATACATACGTGGATTTAACATAGCGTTTTATTCAGGGTTAGCTAGTTATACCACAGGTTATTCTAATCTTACTGATTACAATAGTTACATGTCAGGTCCTACCGTCTTTTACGATACAACTTATACAGAACCTGACAGAGCTCAATATAGTAATATAGTGTTTGCAGGCTTTTCTAATTATAATCCTAACTATACAAGCAATTTTGGTGTATATGGCGGACCAGCAACAACAGCTGTTCAAGGTGCTTATGGAGCTGAAAGTTATGCAGGCCCAGCTGTCTTGTATGAAGGATCCATAGAACTTGTTTTCAACAGGCCGATATACAATCCTAATTATGCTGGTGGTGGTGTAGCCTCAGCTTTTGCAGGATATCTAGGTGCTAGTACCTACAATCGACAAATTATAGGGTTTGGCCAATATGTTCCTGAAGCAGCTCCGCCTGGTCAGTATACTGGCGTAATTAATGAATCGTATTATGAACTATCAACTGTATTTGCACCAACATTTCTTGAAGGTGTTGCATATGATGCAGGTGTGTTCTTTTACTTATCAGGGCCGTATACTAGTAGCTATTTACGGGCTAATGATTATACTAGACATTATACTGCAGCTGGCCCTACAGTTTTTGCTCGGCAATATTCACGAAACGACTATTATACAGGTCTGGGTTTCACCCTTGCTCCTGTGTATTCTACAGAGGGTACATTTGTTAGGAAATATGCTACTGGATACATTGGTAATCAACCTACTTACAGTGCAGATTATACTGGAGAAATAACATACGCAAGAAGTGTTACCAACTATTCTTATGCCGGGAATGCATATACTAGACTTTTTCAAGCTACTAATGTATATAACAGAGATCAAAACGTTTACTCAAGAGAAATTATAGAATCATTTACTCCTGGTGCTGTTTATCAAGCAAACTATACTACTGATGTAACTTATACAAGTAGTAATTATACAGGAACTTATCAACTTTCATATTTAGGTGATCCTCTACAAAACTATACAAGCATAGTAACAAATTATGGTGGATATGTTAGATCTAATGTATATGCTTCAACATACATAGGAGACGTAATTTACGAAGGGTCTACTGATTATGTGCCAAACGTATACGGAAGATTTAGTGCTCCTATAGAATATGTTCAAAGGATTTACGCTGGATATTTAGGTGATAACTATGAAGGATATTTAGCATCTGATCCAAACGTAGGAACCTCTTACACTGGGATAGGTTCTGAAACATATTCTGGCCCACCTATACTTTATGAAAATCTGTATGCTCGAGCTGGTGCTTCCTTGCCATATACAAGAGAAGAAATCTATACAATTGAATTTGGTAGTGCTGCATTTACTGCAAGCTTTGGATACACAGGTGTAGGAAGAGTATTCACAGGTGTGTATGACGAGTTACCATATGTAAGACACTATGTTTTAAGCTATACATTAGATCCAATTCCTTACACTAAAGAAAATGCAGCTAGTTATCTTGACGCAGGAATATTATACACGGGACCAAGAGTATATAATTTAGGACCTGACTACATAGGTCCGGGTGAAGATCAATATCTTTTGGGAGATGGTTATTATAACCGTGGATATATTGCTTCATATGATGTAAACTATACTAGGACATTTGTTGACTCTTATACAAAAGATGATACATATACAAACACCTATATAGGCCAATACGCAAGAGTAGAAACACAATTTGAATATTATCAAGTTTTCTATACTAATCTAGCATTTTATATTGCTGAACAATATGCATCAGGTCAATATGCTGGTCCGTTAGGTTTAACATATGGTGCCAATGTTCAGTATGTAGCAGCTGAATATCAAGGAGATGCTCCTTATCTAATAGAGTATATAGGACCTGGATATATACCTTATGAGCAAGAATATTTAACTGACTATACTGGCAGCTATGTTGGTAACTTTGAAGGATTAACAATAGATAGTGATGGAAGTGAAACAATTGAAACTTATACACTATATGTAAGAATAGCATAACGGAGAATACTATGAAAAAAGAATGGAAAAGTCCATTTTGGGAAACTGCAGCAAAGGATAGACTAACTGTGCGTTTGAATATTACGCACGATGATGGTTCTTTCTCTACATCAGTTGCACGTGTTTCTAAGTTTGATGAAAATGGCAAAGTAACATCAGATTACAATGAAGTGTTGGAACAGAACACTATTGAATCTATTGACAAGTTTACCGAAGAGCGACTGGAACGTCACAGACAGGAACGTGAAGCAAAGATTAAGAAACAAGAAGAGAGAAATGAAGCTAAGAGACTCGAAGATCTTTTCAATGCTAAACTAGCAACTTTTGAAATTCCTGAAATCAAAGAATCAAAGAACCGTAAGATGAAATCTAAGATTCGTAAAGCAAAGAATTCGGTTGAGATGCAAGCGTATGCTACTATTTTGTTAATGGAGATTATGAATGAACAAGCAGACGGAGAATCCAAGTAAAGGATTTGTTATTGTTGCTACTAAACAAAAACAGTTTCTCATTGGAGCTGAGAATGTTTGCCAATCTATTTTAGACTACTACGAAGATGCAAAGATAACTTTGTTCACTGAGCAAAAGTGGATTGATGATCCTGAATTTCAAAAATATTTTTATGACTATGATAATGTGATTGCAACTCCTGGTGATCACACTAGAGAAAAGATGTGGGGTATGGCTAATTCTCCGTACGACCTCACATTCTATCTTGACGCTGATGTAGAGATTGCTCATGAAGATATAGAACATTCATTTGATCGTCTCGATGGTCATGATATGGTTTTTGTCGAACTAAAAGGAGAAACTGCTCATCACTTTGCTGAGTGGGATTGGGGTAAAGGTGATATAGATCATTTAACACATTGTGGTGGAATATGTTTATATGATAAAAGAAATCCATTAGTTGTTGACTTTATGAATGATTGGTATTATAATTACAAGAAACAAAAAGATGGAACATTCAATCCAAAAGAATATGATGATGTTCCAAATAGTTTTAAACAATGGGATCAGCTGACTTTGTGGTACCAGTTATGGCACGATCCTAAATATAAATCTATAAAATGGAAATACTTTGAAGATAACTATAGATGGAATTATTACACATCTTTTGGATTTAACAAAGATGGTACACACAATTATGGAGTAGTGGATCCTGTTATTATTCATTACTCATCATGGATGGACAAAAGCGGTAGCAAAGGGTTTTTATAATGATACCAGTAAGAGATATAGATTTACAGAATCAAGAGTTCATTTCTATTCTTAATGAATACAAAGATGTTTTATTGAAGAGAGAACCAGGAAGTGATACTCCACTCATAGCAAAAGAAATTCCAGTAATGCATCAAGATGAAACAGCTGAGAAATGGATTAGTGATGAGTACATGCATGATGTTATTAATATGGGTCGTGGACATGATGGTTTTCCAAAAGTATTAAAAGGATTTTCAGGCCTGAAATTTGAGAATGAAAAAGATACTCGAGGAAAGGTAATCAAAGAAGCTTCTCATAGATTAAATTCTAATCTGATTGAATTTTTATCTGCGCGAAACAATGCATTGAACGCTTGTTATCCACCTGGTGGATTCATTTCATGGCATAATAATGCTAACGCAAAAGGTTATAATATTATCATCACATATTCAGAAACTGGTGAAGGATGGTTTGATTACTGGGACATAGAGAAAAAAGAAAGAGTACGAATTCAAGATAAGCCTGGTTGGCAAGCTAAGATGACATACTTTGGTCCCTATGATGATCCAGAAAATATTGTATACCACGCAGCTTATACAGATTGTTATAGAATTACAGTTGCATTTGTATTTGCAGAAGCAGATCAATTCTGGGAAGAGGTGATTGAGGACCTTGAAACACCCGATTAATATATTATGTGTTAAGTACGGTAACAAGTACTCTAATCAACATGTTTATAGAATGAAAAGAATGGTAGAGAAAAACTTAACTCTACCATTTAATTTTTATATTTTATCAGATACAAAGATACCTAAAGTAAATACAATTCCTTTAGATCTTTCATTAGACTTAGAATCATATTGGTGGAAGGTTTGTTTATTTAACACAAACTTAGAAGGACCTACAATTTACTTAGATCTTGATATTGTTATACAAAACAACTTTGATGATTTAGTTGACAAAATTGAAAATGATAAAATTCTTTTGATAAACGTAGAAGATGGTGGAACAACAGCTATAGGAGATACAACACCTATTCCAACATGGTCACCAATAAACTCCTCAGTGATGTGCTTCAATTGTCAACAACATAAAGAAATTTATGATTTCTTTATTAATGATATTGATAATCATATAGTAGAATTTTATGGATTAGATAGATTTGTATACAGACATTTTAATAACAGATTAAATTATCTTACATTTAAGAAAGACTGGTACTTTAGACATTTTGATACAAGACTTTTTTTAAGTTCTGAGAAAAAAGATGGATGGCCATTTGTTCCTTATAGTAAATTTTGTATAGTCAAACAAGCTGAAAAGTTTGATGATCCATACATTGGCCTGGAGGAATTTTTCTTATAAATAAAGGTAAATTGAACTTAGAAGAGATTTACCAATATGGCGCAGTACGAAGATATAAGTATTGATCAAGGTGCCGATCAAACACTTCAATTAACATTAGTAGATATTCAAGGAGATGCAAAGGATCTAACAGGATATTCTGCATCTGCTCAAATCCGAAAAACTTACAATTCAAGTGATTCGGATGCAATAACTTTTGGATCACAAATTCAAAGTCCTGCAACTGATGGCATAGTTAATCTTACATTGACTAACTCACAAACTAGTAGTATGAAAGCTGGTAGATATGTCTATGATGTAGAGATTTCATTTCAGGATAGTTCTTCAAACACTATTGTTGAAAGAATACTAGAGGGACAGATCAACGTATCACCTTCGGTTACGAGAACCTAAGGAGAAATAATGGCAATTCGAGTAGAGGTCGCCGGGACAACAAAAGTAAAGAAAATTACCCGAGGTCCTGGTTCTGGAACCACAATAGTAAAAAGAGTTACTGTTGGTGCACCAAATAGAATTGGTGAACCTACTATTGGTGCTATTCGAACCCTAGATGACGTTAACGGACAAATTGGTCAAGGTGAGGGTACATATCTTCGCTTTGATTCTGCTTCTGGAATATATCTTCACAGACCCTTTGATTCAGATGCTATGGCTGTGGGTCTTACTTCTATTTCTTGGAATGCAGATAGTGGTAAATTAACTCTTGTCACAGGTTCAGGTGATTCAACCGATCCTTATTCAAAGTCATTTACTGAAACTATTCTTACAGCCGATCAACTACAAACTCTTAACAGTCAAGTTGGTGCTGGCTTAACATGGGCAAAATCTGGGAATGATGATGAATTTAGAACTGCAAAGGAATATATTGATTCTGATTCTGAAGTATATGATATTAGATCGGTTGGCTTTGAAAACGATGCTAATGGAAGGCCACAGTTTAGATTAACTCTAGCGTATTTTTCTCCAACAATTACTACCACTGGCCAATCATTATACTGGGATGATTCAGCAACTCAGTTTACAGTATCAGTTGACAATCCTGCAGACTTTTTAACAAGATATATTGATAGTGTAAGTTCTATATCTAGTCCAACAGCTAATGTAAGTTCTGACATTACTCTTTACAATGATTCTGCTAAATCTAATACTCCAGCTGGAGGAATAGATTGGACTCAAATATTTAGAACTGATCCAGTTACTGGAGCAGTAATACTATCTACTTCAGACGGTTTATCTGGTGGTTCAGCATCAGCAACATTAACATTCAATGAATTTAATGGTGATAGTTCTATAGCATACACTACAGATTCATTCACTACAAATTGGCTAGATGCTAATTTGGAACTTTCGATGAACAGTCTAACTGGTAACACATTTTTACAAACCTACAGTAGTGTAGCATATACTTTAAGTAAGACTGGTGTATCAGATTCTGCTTCTCACTCTGCTACCATTACTCCTACTGGAGGTACATTAAGTAATGATAGTGGAAGTGGTACATTTACATTTACCGATGTTCTTCATAAAGATAATAACACTGGTAGAGAATTATCAGCAACTTGTGACTTTGTAAGGGCTGCAGGAATATCAACTGCAGGTGCATACACAGTTCAAGACTCAGCTAGTGTAACTTCTATATCAGCTTCATTTACATATCCATCTTTCTGGATGTTTACAGCAGCTGTAGGATCTCCTCCTGCATCTACTGACATAATAGATGGTACTTCATTTGATGCAACAAATGTTGGTGCAGTACTTGGAAACCAAGCAAGATCTTTTTCTGGAACAATCAATAATCCAGAATCTTCTCCACAAGCATTTTGGTTTGGAGTGAGATCAGCTGCTTCTCAACCAACAACATTCCAAACAGGTTCCAGCTCTTCTTTGCTTGTTGCTGTAACTCCAACAACTGGCTCTGTAAGTATTGAACCAGCAACACCACCTTCAGGTTATAGTGCTGAAGGATATTCGTTATATGGTATTACCCTTCAACCTGGCGACACATTTGTGAGTATTAGCTAATGGCAAATTACGACGGTTTATCACGCAACGAATGGCCTAGTACATGGTCACCATCCGCGGATCATCCAATTGTATTGGATACTGAAGCTCGTGGAGGACTTAGATATGTAAGTGGTGATTCTGGAGATCAATTCTCTGACATTACAGGACAAAGATTACAAGATGGTATGCTTGTATACCTTAGAGACTCTTACGGAGACTTTGAAGGTGGAAGATACTATCAATACAACACTACCGCTACAAGAAATGTTAATGATGGTACTTTACCTAATACTGATAGTAATTGGACTTTATTTAATCCATTAGGTACTAATGTTACTTTTAACGATGTTACACTAACTGGTCAACTAAATGGACCAAACACATTCTATATCGATCCTCTTCCATTAAATACTGATAGTGATGGTACAGATTCTGATGGAAAGGATAAAGGCCTTGTTGTTATTCTGGGTAACCTCGAAGTTAGAGGTACTCAAACAACTGTCAACTCTTATACATTATCGATAAGTGATAAGAATATTGTTCTTGCAGATAGTGCAAGAGATTCAGCGGATGCTGATGGTGGTGGTATTACACTTAATGGAGCTAATGCAACATTACTTTATGATGATTCAACCGATACTTGGAACTTTAATAAAGCTCTAGGTCCTACAAAGATAAGGGGACATTTACTCCCAGCAGCTGATAGTACATATAATCTTGGTAGTGATTCTAATCGTTGGAAAGATTTATACCTTAGTGGTCAAACAATTAATCTTGGTGGACTACTAATCAAGAATAAAGATGGTGTATTGTTTGTAGAAGATAGTGCAGGCAATCCAAGTGACATTAATGTTGGTAATGCAAATATTGATAGTAGCATAACTTTTGTAGATGATTCTGGCAACAGCATAATTCTTTCTATGGATGATAGTGGATCACTATCTGTTAATGGAATAAGCTTATTAAATAAAAGTTCTAGTATTGGTGATTTAAGTGATGTAGACATATCAACAAATCTAGATTCTGGTGCTCTCCTTGTTTGGGATTCTGCTACTCAAAGTTTTAACAGTACAAGAACTATTCCTACTGAAATTACTTTTACTACAGGAATAGCTACTGAACAAATTGTTTTTGCTGATTCTGTATCTAGAATTAGTAACATAACAACTTTTAGAGATCCACCTACAGGTATCCACACCACATTTTTAAACACATTTGATTCTGCTAATGGCTTTGCTGTAAAGTCAAATAATATTCTTTTCCTTGGTATGGATAATCAAAGGTATTTAAGAACTTATGATAGTGGTCATATTGAGTTATACTATAATGGTGTACATAAACTTGAAACAAGAGGCTATGGAGTATTAGTTCATGGTCAAGTTAGAGGTGACTCAGCAGAATTTACTGGTAATTTAACAGCTGAAACCTTAACAGGTGAGTATGTAGGTTTTGATAGTGATCTTGCTGATTCAGATGCACGGCAAACAATAAGAAGCTACTTTAGTGCAACTGGTGGTTTAGGATATGATTCAGCAACTGGTGTGTTTACATTTAACGTGGAGTCTGCATACACTAAAGCAGCATTTGATAGTGATTGGAACGTAGCTTTAGATGAAGCTGCTATTGGTGGAGTAGGTTTAACATTTAATGCTGACTCAAACACTTTAAGTATTGACTCAGCTGAACTCTCTTATTTCAAAAGTCCAATCAGAAGCTTCTTTGGTGTTGATGGAGGACTGTCGTATGATTCAATAAATGGTGTATTTTCATTTAATGTTGAGTCCGCATATACCAAACAAATGTTTGATAGCGATTGGAATGTTGCATTAGATGAAGCAGCAATAGGTGGTACAGGTCTAACATTCAATGCAGATTCTAATACATTAAGTATTGACTCAGCTGAACTTAGTTACTTTAAAGCACCAATCAGAAGCTTCTTTGGTGTAGATGGTGGCTTAGCTTATGACTCTATAAACGGTGTATTCTCTTTTAATGTAGAATCAGCATATACTAAGGTTATGTTTGATAGTGATTGGAATCAAGCACTTGATGAAGCTGCTATTGGTGGGTTTGGATTAGTATTTAACGCTGACTCTAATAGATTGAGTATAGACTCTGCAGAGTTGTATGCTTACTATAGCACAGACAATCTTTCAGAAGGTGATTCAAATCTTTACTACACTACAGCAAGAGTTGACTCAGCGTTTGATGTAAGATTCTTAACTAAGACTACTGATAGTTTATCAGAAGGTGATAATTTATATTACACTGCCGCTAGAGCAGACTCAGCTTTTGATATTAGGTTCCTAACAAAAACAACAGACAGCTTAGCAGAAGGTGATAATTTATATTACACTACCGCTAGAGCAGACTCAGCTTTTGATATCAAATTCCTAACGAAGACCACAGATAGTTTATCAGAAGGTCCATTAAATCTTTACTACACCAC
>BCSF01000404.1_pt1 | contig 17690 bp, 14 predicted proteins | sample 1016431 | NCBI WGS metagenome assembly BCSF01 (sample SAMD00045685;SAMD00045686;SAMD00045687;SAMD00045688;SAMD00045689;SAMD00045690;SAMD00045691;SAMD00045692;SAMD00045684;SAMD00045690;SAMD00045691;SAMD00045692;SAMD00045684;SAMD00045685;SAMD00045686;SAMD00045687;SAMD00045688;SAMD00045689, study...
ATCCACAAGATCCTGAACGAGACCCTGTTCGCCACTGTGACCTGCGTAGTAAGTTGGAAAGTAAGGACTGGTAGGCATTTTATCCGATCATATCCATTGGTGGAATAGCATACTTGCTGAGAACTTCTGATTCGATTTTCTCAATTTCTGCTAGTGCGTCTGTGTAGATTTCTCTACCATTTAATGTTACACCGCCAGGTAGTTGAACATTGTTATACTTGATCAAGTTCATACCCCACTGTTTCTTCATTAATGCAGTAGCATACTTTTTGACAAACATGTCATTGTACATCTCAGTAGCATCATTGGGATCAATAAGGCGATGTGCTTCAATCAGAAGATACTTTCCTTCATTAAGGAAGTCTTTTCCGATATCAAGATATAAACGATCACGACGCATTGTGTATCTAAACTGCTGGAATGATCCGTTATTGAGGACCATATCCAGAGTTTCTAGATACTGCTTAGTCATATAATAGTTGAGGATATCAAGTGATCCAAACGCATACAAATCGTTTAGGAACAACTGATATTCAACACCAAAAAGATTAGAACGGATTGAGTTGCTGACTAGACCGAATACTTTAGTGACACCAACAACATGATCAGGAATAGGAAGATAATTTGTTGCCTCTTCCCAAGTTGTTGTTCCGTTCGTTGTTGTAAGTTCACCAGCAAATCTGGCGGTATCGTCAGCATTTAATTCGTGTCTTAGGAAACATCTCTCCATGCCGTTATAACAGTTCTCTTGGAAGAACTGAATAGTATCGTCAATAACATTGTTGACCTGTTCGTCATCGATATTGACTTGGAGGACAGGCTCGCCAAGCTGCCTCTTACAATAGGTGATAAGATCAGCTCTAGAACTTGGAGATGCCATTACACACAAAAAATCCCTTCTTACCTATTTAGGAAGAAGGGATTTAGTATTTATTCAGCTGGTGCTTCTTCTTCTGGAACGTCTGCGTCTGAGTCGCCTTCTAGAAGTCCGAGAGTCTCAAGACCACCTTGTAGTTTAATCTTATATTCTCTTGCTTTTTTAAGATTCTCTTCGAGCTCAGTAATTTGCTTTTCTGTGGTAGCAATTTGCTCCTCAAAATTTTTCTTTAGTGCTGCAGGATCCATAGTAATCACATGTAATAGTGTGTTTAATTATTTATTGTAGCAGAAATATTGAAAGATATAGAAATACGTTCAACATCATTTGTGTTTGGCATAACAGAATGTGGTAGATACGAAGGCCACAAAAATACTTCTCTTTCTTTTGGAATTAGTGGATAATCACTGCGAAAAGGTGAGTGATCATTTTGCGAAATGAATGGTGATCCTAACCACATATCATTGAAAGCGGGATTTTTAAATTCAATACCACCAGATCCTTCTGGGCATTTTAAGTATAAAACTCCAGAAAAAATATCTCCATGTACATGCTGTTTGTTAAATGAACTAGTACCCCTATTAATATTGAACCAAGCATTTTTTAAAATCAAATTACATGGAGCAAATTTCATATCTACAGAAGCGGCAGATGCTAAACGCATTACCGTTTCAAACAATGGTCTAAATTCTTCTATCAAATAAATGTTTGCTTGAGATTGATACCCATTTATATTTGAATATCTTTCAGTGGGAAACTCTTTTTCAATTTCATATATTTTAGATAAAATTGATTCTTCAATGTTACCTACAGAAGATTTCCAAAAAGGTACACCGTCCATCTTTAATATAGAACTATTCATGACATCATTTTCAATGAATTTTCATCTGTAACGATGGGGGAAGATATAATATAATCAAATGCTAGTGAGTATCTATTACTCTCCGTAAAATTTTGTGTGACCGAATGTTTTAGGTGTGACGGAAATAAAAATACTTCTCCTTTTTTAGGACTGAAAGAAACTGTCTGACAATTAAACATATTGAATTCTTCATACTCTAGGTAGAAAAATTCTGTGAATGGATGAAAAGATGGATCTGTAAAATTTAAAGTTCCTGCTATTTCATTTGGTTCTGGTATTTCTAGATACAAAATACCACTAATCATTGAATGTGGGTGTTGGTGTACTTGTGCCCAATCCTTTGGTTCATGTACATTTACCCAAGCACCATTACATGAATATTCATATGTTGGTTTTAATTTAAAAATTGAAGAACAATAATTAGTAACTTCAGCATCTAAACGATCAAATAAGGATTTGTATTGTTCTTTATGGTGGAGATTGCTTCTAGTTGTAAAACCGTTTTTACGAATATTCCTACGGGTTTCTTCGTTTTTCAAAGATTCGACAACAGAATCTTCAACATCAATGCGACTCTTATACAAAGGAGTCACAAACAAATATTCTAAATTGAAATCCATTCACAAAAATCAAATGCTATTAGTATAGCATTAATATGAAATAATTACAACTCCATTTCCACCTCTTGCTCCCTTAGAAGATGAACCACCAGCTCCACCACCAGAACCAGTTCCGTCTGTACCTGCAGTTGCTGTACTGCCTCCATGAGATCCAGTTCCACCAACACTAGATCCACCAATACCAACGTTATTAGTTCCAGATGGATAACCACCTGCTCCGCCGCCACCAGCATAATAAGATGGAGTACCACTAATAGGACATAATCTACCAGCACCTCCATCTCCACCAGCATTCGTTCCTCTATCTCCTCCACCACCAGAGGTTCCATTTTCTCCAATCTGTCTAGTTTCATATCCAGCAGATCCAGCACCACCTCCACCAGATGCTCCATCACTGCCATATTTCATACCACCCCCACCACGATATCCCTGATATTGTGTACCAGTGTTATATGATTCTCCACTAACATAAGAGTTTCCACCTCCAGATCCACCACTAAATCCAGCGTTGGCAGCACCAATATACGTTCCACCGCCACCACCACCAATTGCGGTTATTGTTCCAAATGAACTATTTCCACCAGAAGTACCATTAACTTCACCACTTCCAGTACCACCAGCGCCTCCACCACCAACGGTATAAGAAATTGATTGTCCTGCGGTTACAGCATAGTGTGGTCTCCAAACAAATCCACCTGCTCCTCCACCACCACGGGGACCAGATCCAGTGCTATTAGATCCAGCGCCTCCGCCTCCGCCAGCAACAACCAATACCTCAACTGAAGATATACCATCAGGAACTGTCCAAGTACCTGATCCAACACTATTGAAAATTTGAGGTACGGTGTCTTTGGTTTTATACCTAATCATTACAATACCTTTACTGCCATTACCACCTCTGTATGACTGGTAATTATTATTTCCATCACCTAAACTTCCTCCACCACATCCGTAACCAGTAGCATCTCCGCCATTACTGGTGCCGCTATTGCCATTACCACCACCGCCAAGTCCGCCATTAGAAGTACCGCTATTCCTTCCACCGCCGCCACCAGCAGCGTAATATCTGTCAACACCATCAAAATTAAAAAAGATACCATCTCCACCTTTTCCAGATTGAGAACCTCCAGCTCCTGCTTCTCCAGCGCCTCCACCTCCGCCAGCATGGGTGCCACCTTGGTTTCCACCTTGCTGTCCAAACGTTTGGCAAATACCTTCGTTCAATGTTGGTAAGTAAGTTCTATATGGATATCCTCTGTCGCCATATCCACCTAAACGACCTCCTCCACCACAACCGCCATCAATATATTGGTATTCTCCAGAATTACTTGGAGATGCGTTATATCCAGGACCTGCGCCGCCACCTTTAGCTACAATACTAGTTCCAAAAGAACTATCTTGTCCTCTTGTTCCATAAGCAGAAGCACCAGCAGAAGGAGTTCCTGGTGGTTGACCAGTACCACCATCACCAACGGTAACATTATAAGTTCCTTCAGAAAGATTGACATTAGAGGCATAAACAACACCCCCACCTCCTCCGCCACCAGCGTACCACATGGCACCAGCTCCGCCACCTGCTACTACAAAGACTTCACATACTGCTCCTGCGGGAGCAGAGTTTACAATAAATGGACCACTAGATTCATAAGTATGAATTCTGTAATTGCCTACATCAGTTACAGTTCCACCAGAAGCGTCAAATCCCGCAGAACCTCCACCAACTTTTGCCCAAACCGTTCCAGTCCATACTTCAACTTGGAAAGTTTCCTCGTTAAAAATCAACGTTCCTACAGGAGGATTGGTTGGTTTATTTGCATTTGTATAATTAGGAAGACCAACCCCAAGTGTTGAATTTAGAGTTCCTACGTTTAGTGTAGACATCGTATTCTGGCTTTAATAGTATTTATTTGAAAAATTTATTTCTTACTTGAGTCCTTCTGTTTACCAACGCATTCCATTCTTCGTGCTGACCATCTAATTCTTTTTGAATGTATGCAATCATCCACTCTTCAGGAGATGGGTACTCAGATTTTCTTTTTATATTTAAACAACGATTTCTCTCAACCGTTGAAAATGATTCTAATTTTTCATCTAGTTTTTCTTTTGAAGGTTTATCAAATTTTTCCGACAACCAATTAATGTGTTCATATTCGGTTCCATCACCATCAATAACATAATCAAGTTGATACCGATAGTTTGTATACCTTTCTAGAAAAACTTTATACGATAGTATATAATCTTCAATCATATGGTCCTCCATCATCGTGACAAGTTGGACACTCTTCCAGATTCATAATTTCTTCAATAAAAATTGAATTTTCTTCGTCTTTAAAATATTCCAATGTAATTTCTTCAAGGAGACGCATTGCTTCTCTAGTAGCATTCATTGCTCTTTCAATCTTCGCTTTCTTGTCCATTGTTACTATGAAATACCCATCCTGTTAAAATATATTTATCTTCATCATATGAAACGACACCTCTATGTGGATGTGTATATGATGCGGGAAATACAATCATATTTCCTTTTTTAGATTTACTCTTGTAGTCTTGCCATGGAAAAAATGTTCCACCATCCTCAACATCATTAAGATATAATATGAAAACCAATACTCTAGTAGAAGTTTTATATGTTGCGGAATCTCCATGTAAAGCATAGAATCCTTCACCTGGAGCATAATGATGAAGTTGTAATGGTTCTTTGAATTGAACTTCTCCTATAATGTTATTCAGTCCAGTATCTTTTAAATAATGATCAATTGTTTTAAAAATATATTCTGAAAAATCTTTCACTCTATACTTAACAGGATCTATATCAGACTTATCTAATAGAGAAAAATATAAGTCAGTGCTTTTCTTTACGGATGTTTCTACTTTACAATCAGAATTGTGTTGACCACACAATCCAGGCATTGTTAATCCTTTTTCCTTTGCTTCTTGGAATAACTCTACAAACAAATCGCAATGGTCGGGATCATATTGATATTCGTAAATTAAATTTTTCATCTCAAAACATCCGATCTACTGAAAAACACACCATCTCTCATGGCAGTAAGATAATGTCCAGATAGCAATTGCTCATCAACTTTAATGTTGATAGTCCAAACAATTCTTTCTTCATCAGAATTACTCGGTTGTACTTTATGCCATAACCAACCAGGGAATACAACAATATCTCCTGTCTTTACTTCCAATTCTTTCCAAGGATAACTTCCATTTGTCCTTGGTTCCATTGCCCTAATATCATGTAAGGGATCTCTAAACATAATATTGCCAGAATTTTCTGGAACCTTGATATAGCAACTAACTACTAAATGAGATAATGCGTGGTTATGTTCTAGAGTTTCCCCAGTTTTATAATGAGAATTGTACCAAGAATTGTAAATATAATAAGGAATTTCCAATGGATACTCCCATGCGATCATTATATTTCTCAGTCTTGGATGTAACCAATCTAAAAATTCCCAGTTTTCTTTTCTGAGATGTGGTTGTTTATTTGGTGAATCTGTACACAAAGAAGCAGTTGAACACGCTTCTCCATTTTCTAAAAATACTTTTCTTACCTGCCTTTCTCCACACAGAGAAAATGTTTCTTCAATGACAGGCATTATTTTTTCATAATCGAACTCATAATGATCTCTCCAAACAATTGGAGCGTTCATGAATAATGGATTCATAACAATAAAATACTATACTCGTATTTATCTTAACCAACCAGAGATATAATATCCGCCTGGTTGTCCAGATGGAACACCATTATGAGATTCGTTGAAATAGCAGCAACCACCTGCAGTGTTCCATCTCATTCCCCAAGAAGAACTACCACCACCAGTAAAGTTTGCCCATACTTGAGTTCCACTACAATACGTGTTTGTGTCTAGTGAAGTATTCCAAGAAGATGGATAACTGCTATTGTTAAGATCAAACTTTGCCATATCACCAGCGTTTGCTGTGTTTTTACCATTTGTTGGATATGCTCTAGACCCACCTTTGTATCTAACTAAGTTGCCATTATTGTATCCATTATTGTAGTTTGCTACAAAAGTTACACCCCAAGCATCAGGATTGTTTGTAGTGCTGGTCATATAATTCAGTTCAGCAGCTGCTAAAATCCAATCACTGGTGCTATCTGGAGCTCCAGGAGTTCCTGTTCCAGAATTAGAAAATCCAGAATTAAAATTGCTTCCAGTTGCTCTTTGTGCTGCTAAAGCATACATTCTACCACCATGATTTTTCAAGTACATTTCTTTGTTGGTAGAAGAAGATGTCATTACAAAATACATACCGTCTGGTTGACCATCTGCTTGGGAAACATATTGAAATGGATTTCCAGCAGATCCATCTGGACCAGAAGTATATGAGGCAAGGAGAACCCAACCAGGATTTCCATTACCGTCAGAGTCAGCAACATAAACTTCGAGACCTTCAGCGTCTGTCTCGGTGCTATATCTAATAGCACCAATTGGTGCTGCAACTCTTTGTGAATTATTACCTGCGGGAATTGCCCAATAAGAAGTTGCGGCACTTCCATCCAGACCAACTCCGCCAGGAATTACAATATTTCCAGACTCACCTGTAGTAGTTATTTCATCTACTTTAATTTTACTTGCCATAGTAGTTAATTAGGTGACCACAAAAATTGAACTAATGAGATTCTTTTTTCAGTAAACCACCGCTCAGTGACAATTTGAGCATGTGGAATATTTCCATGATACATAACCAGTCTATTATATTTTGCTGGTATCACTCCTAGAAGTTTGGAGTCCTTACACCATGGTGATTTGGTGGGACTCTCTATATTAGTATATAGGCCAGTTCCCTCTCCCTCAGCGTAATTTTTATTCATGTACCACGTTGCCGCAATGTGAGTTTCTCCATCTGTATGTGGTACATAATGATGTGTTTTATACTTATTAAATTTTTTGTCAAACATTTGAAAAATATTTCCGAACAAAATAAATGGATTATCCCATCTAATGCGAAGTTTGTTTGGATCTTGATTAAAAAATTTTACAGCAATATGATATATTACTTCTGAAAATTTAGGAACATCGTAAAATGCAAATTGTATCCTACCATCATAATATTTTTTTCCATTATCCTTTGAACTGTATATTCCAGGAAGTTTTATTGGGTGTGTAGATAATGATAATTTTTTAATCTCTTCTGGTCTTTTCCAGAAATTGTCTACGTATATGTAACGACCCCAAGACTCTTGTTTTACTTGGATGTCTAGGGTTTCATTTACTTCAAAAACATAATCTAAATCAATCAAATTCATAAAATTTAGAGTGTAATAGTTGTCTTAGCAGAATCCCAAGCATATGTTCCAGCATATACACCTTTTGTTGTTCCTGTACTAAAGTTAGATTGAACAGTAGCACCTGTTAAAGTACCAGTATTAGTACCAGAAGTAGTCCAACTGGAATTGTTAGAAGCACAATCGGTACAAGTTACTCCACCGCCACCAGAGTAGTTACCAGTCCAATTACTTCCCATATATAGGGAATTTGTTCCAATCCAGTTAGCAAGACTGCTGTTATCATAGTGAGCAGAGAAGTTACCATTAGAGTTAATTTCTCGAATTACGCAGTTGAAGTGATCTCCATCTACATCATTATATCCAGCATTGAATCCCATAAATGCCACTGAATATTGATTCGTTCTTCCGCCGTTATCTCTTCTAATATACGCTCCGTAAATAGCAGAACTATTATTTCTTAGAGATAATGCGTGGTAATCTCTTGCGCCACTATTGGAACAATTAAATGTTGTTTGTCCTGGAGCACATACAATTTGTAAATTCTTATCGTTGTCCCAGACACAAGCACCATTGTAACTAGAACCAGACAAATTATTACTGGTGTTAATAGTATATGTTCCAGGAAGAACAATAATCATAGATCCTGTTGGAGCACTATCAAATGCATAACCAGGAGTTGCCCAAGCACTTGTATCTGATGTGCCACTATTACTGTCATTGCCAGAAGGATCGACATAATATTTTGTTCCTGAGAAACTATCAATCAAGGATTGATAAGCATCTGGCCAGACACCTCCAGCAGCACCACCACTACCATCTGAATAATACCAGATTGGTTCATTATTATTTTCTGCGTCTTCGCCACCATAAATCTCAAGGAGTTTTTTATCTGTATTAAATCCAGTGAGACCCATAACTAACCCTGTAGTAGGGCGAGTACCATCAGTCCACATAGGAATTGATAAATTACTTGTGTTCAATGTTCCTTGAACATCTAGTGTGTGTCCCGTAGGAACTCGGATCGTATTATTATACGCCGTAATCCCTTGAATGTCGTGAACTGATAAACTACTCATTTATACAATACTCCAAGACGCGCCGTCAGCAATAGTAATCGTTGTATTGTTATTTATAGTAATAGGTCCAGCGGACATACAGTTTGTGTTTGCGGGAACTGTGATATTTTCGGCAATAGTATTTCTATTTGCTTTGAATACACCGTAAGTATCCAACCACTGCTTGTCACCGTTGGCATATAGAATGCCAGTCATTCCAACCGTACCAGTTACATCTAGATCATATGTAAGGTCAGTATTATTTGCTCTGTTGATACCAACCTTAGTTCCTCTGTAAATATCAGTTGTATTAGCAGTCTCAGTCCAACGGGAAGTAACGAATGGTTGACCGCCTTGGTATAGAGTTCCAGAGAAGTTGATATTACCTTGAACTTCAAGTTTGTAAGTAGCATCAATAGATGTCTTACCAATAGCAGTGTTACCACTACCATCCATCAAGAGACCAGCAACAGTTGCTAGTGTGAATGTAGTGTTACCAGCAGCAGTAGATGGGGTAATTTCAAACAGATCATTTCCTGCTACTTGGTTACCAATTCTGAAGTTCTTATATCCAGAGGAACCAGCAAAGATGATTGGAGCACCAGAGTTACCAGAAGCATCACCAATTGTAATACTCGTGTCTGCTCCAATTGATCCTCTAACATCAAGGGTGTAATCTACTGTGTTGTTAGTAACACCTACGCCAAGTTTGCCATCATTGGTGAATATGAATTTCTGACTTCTTGAGTTATTTGCTCCAGTGAGGATGTGTAGAGCATATACTGCCAGTTTTCCATAACCACTAGCGTCGCAACCAAGATTGAGTTGTGTACCACTATCAGTCCACTGACCATTTAATCTCAGAACTCCACCGATCTCTAGAGCTGTTCCAGCAGATCCTCTGGAAATACTTAGAGTTTGGTTTGATGTATTCCATCCAAACACACCAGCAGTAATATTACCATTAACAGTTAGATTGCTGCTTGTAGATAAAGCACCAGTAAATCCACCTGTGCCACCAACAATCAGGTTAGAAGAACCACCAGTCAAGGTTAGAGTACCTGTCATGGTATCTCCTGACTTCAATACGTTGAGTGAAGAAGCACCCGTGATTGAAGCGGTGATTGTGCCAGCAGAGAAGTTACCAGAAGAATCACGAATAACACCAGTGCTTGCTACATTAGAAGACTGGAATGTGATATTGCCTGCGTTCCAAATAATGTTGTTATTGACTTTGAAGTCATTGGCAGTTCCAACAGTTACATTCAGAGAACCACTACCGTTTGTAGCATTACCGCCAGAAGCTTCGAGTCTGACATTATAATCAGAAGCAGCTAGGGTGCTTGACTTAAAGTCAAGAGTTGGGTTAGATGCGTTACCGTCAAATCTTCCAAGAACTAAACGTGCTGTTCCTGAATCACTTTGTAGTGATGCAGTTTCAAAAGTTCCTCCACTATTAAGAGTATAATCTTGGAAGAAGACTTGATTGCTAGCAGTACCAATCTTAACAGCATTACCTGGGTTGCCGCTAGTTAGTGTTCCACTAATAATAGTGTAGTTATTGAAAGTATCATTTACATCTACATTAGTTACAACATTTGTAATCAGTAGAGTTCCAGGAGATGTAACACCATCAATCTCATAAAGATTGACAGTTTGACTGACTAAGAAAGGTGATGCTGTGAGAACTTGATCAATGATGTAGATATCAACTCTTTGTTGACTGGTGGTAGTAAGAATTCTTACTTCATTGTTGAAGTCCTTAGCAGTCTGGTATGTTGGAAGACGATTGTTGCTAAGAGTTCCATAGTTGATGTTTAGAGCATTTTGATACCATGTTCCTTGGCGATTGTCTAAACGGTCAGAATCTAGTTCTGTTCCAGGACCATCATTTCCAGAGTGGAAGACTTTATACCACGTACCAAATGTAGATAACGTAGATCCAGAACCACGGATCCACATATTATCATTATCGGTAAACGCAAGTTGTCTTACACCACCAAAAGTAGCATCTGTGCCAGATCCTCCATTTCTAAGGGTTAAGGTCAAATGCTTACTTCCACCATCATTCAAACTATCTGCGGCATTGTTTCTGGTATCAGCAATAACACCAGTAGAGAATGCACTTGGCGCTGGACTCGATGTTGGGTTGCTAGTACCACTAATCAAACGTAAAGTGTTACCAGCTTGACCAGAAATAGCGATGTTGTATGTACCAGCAAGTCTATCTGTTGGCAGTGTACCAGCACTTAAGTTTCCTGCGTTTAGATAGAAAGAACCTTGGGCACCGTCAAGCAAGTCAGCATCCAAACCACTATCAGCACCAGTCTTGAGTCTTACAGAACCATTGCCCTGTAATCCAATATCAAATTGTGACTTATCAAATCTAGCAACACCAACCGTACCAAAGTCATCAGCAGAAATTGTATTTGCGGTAACTCTTAGAACGTCAATAGAAGTGTTAGCATACTGTCTATTGACAGTAGAAACTTTAGCAGCAAGGACTAGAGAAGATCCAGCGCCGATTTGTGTTGGTGCGTTTGTGACATTAAAGTCAGCATTGTATCCAGTACCACCGTCTGTTACAACAACTGATGTAACTGCTCCACCTGAAACAATGAGGTTTGCTCTACAACCTGTTCCAGCACCACCAGACAAACCAACATCAAAGTATTGACCGTTTGTAAATCCAGATCCGCCATTAACAATGATAACGTCATCAATAAAGTTACCTTGAGTGTATGTCGATTCTAGAAGCAGGGGAGAAGCACCCCTACCGAATTGAATTACGGTTCCAACAGTAATATCTGCTGTTAGGGCATTACTTAATGTAATAGTAGTCTGACCAGAAGCAGAAATAATATTTGTAATCGTGGTATTTGCTTGAATACCAGTTACATTATTGACTACATCATGACCAATAAGCATATCGCCATTGGTTGGGAAGATCAATTGATCACTTCCATTATTTCCTTGAGCGTCAAGGATAGCAAAGTATCTTGTCTCAGCACCCTTAATAGATTGAACTGCTAATGCGAAGTTCTGGTCACCACGTAGGAATGTGAATGAGTTAGCAGCACCACCTGATGCAAGTCTATCTGTCTCAATAACACCAGATGTAATGTCAGAAGCAGCAACTTGGTTGGATGATAGAGATACCCAGTTAGTGTTATCGAACGAAGAAGTATTAACAACTCTGCTTAGATTAACTGTGTTTGTATTTGGAGCAGCGGTGCTATCTTCAATATCATCAGTATCTACAATCTTGATTTGGTTTACAATGTCACCATACAGTCTACTCTCAATAAAACCAGTTGCCGTAGCACCATTTCCATCGCCACTAATTGTGATAGTAGGAACTGTAGTATATCCTTTACCACCAAGATATCCATTGAAGTCTACAATAGTAACTGTAACAACTTGACCATTAGCAATAGTAGTTGTAGCAGCAGCTTGAACTGCTCCTGCCTGTGGATTACCACCAGAAATAGTAACTGTGGGTGGAGTGGTGTATCCAGAACCACCAGAAGTTAGATTAATCTGATATAAAACACCTTCTCTATATTCGGTTGCTTGAATTTGACCTCCAGTTACATCCCCAGTAAAGATATCTCCAATGGTGAACGCTAAGTTTGTATCGACATTAAATGCTAAGAACAAACTATCGTTATCATCATTAAGAATAAACGATGTTGAGGTATCCTGTTGAATTGCGATGTCTCCAGCAAGTGCTCCTTCAATAGAAGTTCTTTCTGCCTGGTCAGCAACAGTGTAGACTTGGAAAGGTCTTAGTGCTGGGATTTGATCAACCGAGATCTTACCAGAATCGGTAAGTTCGACCAGTGCTCTAGGAACAGCGTTAGTAGAGTATGGTTTGTTGATGTAAGGACCGAGGTTGTTAGTGATGTAATCTCTAACTGCTTTCTGTGTAGGTAGTTGTCCATCGCTAGACTGAGCGCCACCAAGTGTATTGTCAGCAGAGAATCCAGTAACAACAACGTCGCCGCCCTTCAGTTTCAAGAATTCAACTTCAGAGATGGTAACAGTACCCGTGAAGGTAATAGCACCCGTTCTGTTCTCAATTCTAGCGAACGTACCAACCTTGAAGTCACCTAGTTCGTCAGTACCAGAGACATATACACGACCATAGTTCTCAGATACCTGTTCGTTTGCTTCAATCTTAACGCCACCGTTTTCTGGTAGAGCATTATAGTTTGTACCAGAACCAGCAAATTCCCAAGTGTGAGAAGAAGAGTTAACAATAGATGGTCTGTGTAGTCTTAGAGTCTGACCAGAGAATGTTGCGGTGTTTGTGGAAACAGCATTGCCAGTAGAGTTATCAATGAAAGCACCAGCGTTTCCTTGTCCATCGTCAATTGTTAGTTGTGCTGAGAAAGGAGGTCCAACTGTTACTCCAGCAATACTCTCAACAAAATACTCAATGTTTGTATTTGAGTTGCTATATCCATCAATCTTGACAACATAGTGCTCTAGTGGTTCTCTACCGAGTCCATCGACAGTAAAGATGGTTCTTCCTGTTGGAGTGGTTGAGACATTAGTAATTGTACCAACGTCAAATGTATATGCTTCTTCTCTAAATCCTGTGCCACGGAGAGCAAATGTACCAAAGTTTGTAGCGGAGTTAGTGATAGAGCAATAACCACCAGACTCAGCAAGCACGCCATCCTCACAGAAGATAACAAAGACCGAAACCAACTGGGTGTAACCATCGTTGATAACCTTGTATCCTGTGCCACCAAATGATACAATCGTGAATGCCGAAGCAACCATCGACTTACCCTGGTTGGGGAATGTTGCCGAACCGTCTAGTTCTAAACCAGGGAAGGGGCAGTTAGGTTGTTTGACCTTAGCACCATCAACTAGAGCACCGCCACCACCTAGGAAGGAGATAACAGAAGAGTTCTGGGTGTATGGTGATGCTTCAATGATTGGGTAGTCATCGAAATCTGCTCTTGGAGTTACTCTCTTATTATCAGCATCGTAGATTGTTGAATCTGGATATGAAATAATAGAATCGGTATTATATAAAGTTCCAAATGTTCTGGTAGTAGCACCCGCAGCGATTGTTCCATCTAGAATATCTTCTAGAAGTTCCATCTCAGTATTGATAGCAGTCTCAACACCAGCACAAATTGGTGTAGTACCATCAACTAAGATTGTAGAATCAATGAATAGAGAAGTTCCAGAATACAGAGGTGTATAAACAGGACCAGTTCCATCGGATCCTGTTTTCCAGTTACGCATTGCCAAGATGGCAAGTTCTTTTACTTTAGAAAATACAAAGTTTGCTGGACCTTGTTCATCTGTTGGAATACCAGTAAGATCAGTTCCAGTAAAGTAAGATTCTGCAACGTTAACAATACCAGCATTTCCACCTAAGCAAAGGTCTCTGATAAGACCCTCTAAAATAGATCCAATATCTTGAGCATCAATTGTAAATGTTAGTGCTGGATATTGTGCTGTTCCATATCCAAGTGCTTCTTCAGCAATAAATGTTTCGTTTCTAGCAATCAGATAAGCACCATCTAGAACAGTTCCAGAAGCATTGTTAGTTAAGACATCTACAAACAAGTATGCTAGACTATCGATAGCAGCTCTTACATCATCACATGCTGGATTGCCAGCAGTAGTTGTAATTACAGTATCATCAAAGTATCTTGCTTCGGATGAATACTGTGGAGTATAGATGGGATCGGATACTAAACCATTGGCAGTTCTCCAATTACGCATTGCGTAAATCATCAACTCTCTAGCATATTCAAATGCTCTTACAGTCTCGATGATTTCCGTATCAACATATCCAATTTGTGTTCCTTCAACATAGTATTCTGCGGATTCAATTACATTGTAATTGCTTCCAAACTGAAGGTCTCTTACAATAGAGTTGATAAAATGCCCAATGTCTCTCTTACACTTAGCAGGACCACCAGGGACAACTAAATTTGGAAACTCTGATACTAAACGTAGATAAGCTTCATCAGCAATAAAATCAATGTTATTACGGATTAGTAGACAAGCATCTTGATATCTCCTATCAGTAGGAGTTGCCATCGAGAACTTGTTTGGAGAGTTGAGAAGTGATATTGTAATTGACTTCTCAAATGACGAAACAGTAGCAAATTGTCCAGGGTCTAAATTAGAATCTGTGATTGATGGGAACTTTTTAGGAATAACAAATCTTCTTGCTCTTCCGTCAGCATCTTCAAATACTTTGTAAATTCTTTGCTTTCCGTTAAGTGCGGAAAGATCTGGGTTTGATGTAGGTAGACCAGAGATTACAATTTCTTGTCCTGCCTTAAAGTTGTGTGTATTTTGTCTTCCAACCAAATCATTGGTGTAGAAAACAATACCACCAAGATCCTCTGCATTACCGAATTGAGCAGATTGATAACCACCAGTGACTACATCAGTAGTTCCCTGTAAAGCAAAGTTGATTCTAGAAATTGGTAAGGTTGTAGTTAAATCTTCATCGATAGATACAACTTCACCTTCTGCTCTAATGGAACGAATATCTGTTGATACAAACTCATACGCATCTCTTAGATATTCAAAATCTACAGTTCCATTTGTAGCAGTACCACTACTGTGGTTTGGCGATCCAGTTCCAGATGTACCAGCAGCAGTTACTGTATATACATAATCATTCGCCCAAACAACTTGACCTAGGGTATATGCTGTAGAAGCTTCCCATACTAATGTTCCAACTCCCCCATACTGGAATGTTTCACCAGTGTTGAAGGAACCACTTACGATATCAGCATCTACAGATCCTGATGTATATGCGCTTGCTCCTGTGGTTGTCGTGAATGAAACATCAGTAATATCAGCGATAGCACCAGTGTTAACACCACGAACTCTTAGTCCATTAACTAAGTTTGATAATCCAGTGTTAGATTGAAAATCGACCCTGATCTTAGGTGATCCAAAAATTTGATGACCGATTGGGAAACTTCTTTCAAAATCTCCACCAGTAGTTGAATCATAGTAAATTCTTTGCTTATCGTCAAAGACCATAGCAAAGTCCCAAGTATGGACTGGATCTCCAGCACTATCAATAGCATCCCTAAATGTTACACCAATAAGATAGTTTTTGTCCCCAAACTTAACCATGTGTTTGCGGGGATTCGCTGGTCTAATAATTACCAGACGAAGGTTATCACCAACAATAGAACAATCTGGTGGTAGTGAAATTGGGTTATCTTCTACATAATCACCACCAGAAACAATCAGTGTTTCTTTAACGCCAGGAGTTGCCCATGCTAACTGCGCTGCTTTCTTGATTGTTCTAACTGGGTTAACAGCAGAACGACCATCATTATCATCACTACCAATCTGTTGGGAAACATAGATACGACCACCAACATCATTTGTTGCTAGGTTGAGAACGTATTCTGTGGTAGCAACAGCGTTTGATCTATCACCTAGTTGTGGAGTAACTGATCTTGGGAATGCTCCACTATCCCCTGTAATGCCATAGTGAGGAGCATTAGGATCATTGACTCTATAACCAACATGATTTAACTGAACTTCTCCATTTAATACAGCACCACTTGTATGAGTTGGACCTGTAGTTCCTGTTTGTCCAGCATTTAGTGCTTCATAAATGTTGCTGCCGAAATATCTATAGGCACCTTTCTGTAAAATAACATTGGGAACCCAAACAACTCCTGTTCCATTAGCAAATGTTTTTAAGAATGGAGCTCGTAAATCAGCATCTGGAGTAATTAAATTCTCAATATCTAGGTTGAGAATTTTTGCCGTATCAGAAATGATAGATGTTGATGTTCTGATAGCACCATTAACATCTAATTCATAATCAACAGTATCAAGTTTAGCAGTTGCTTGAGCACCTGCACCATTACCACCAGAAATAGTTACTGTAGGTGCTGAGGTGTAACCATCACCAGCATTGTCAACAACAATAGCAATTACAGATCCATTGCTAATTAAAGCAGTAGCTTGCGCCTGAACACCATCACTAAGATCGGGAGCACTTAGTGTTACATCTGGAACAATAGTATATCCAGAACCACCTTGATTCTCATTGATGGTAATAGTTTCTACTTTTCTTCCAGTTCTATTAAGACCAATACGAGCTAGGTTATTAACAGGATCAGTTTGAATCCTCAAAATTTCTTTTTCACTAGCGCCGCTACCAATTCTGAACGTAGTTTCGTTAGTTCCTACGATTCTGGTATTATCGCCGTGAATTCTTTCCCTGTCAGAGTTGATCTTAAAACTCATTGTACTAGGTGCTCCCGCCTTAGTTTATAACCTTTATCTATTTAGTTATATCACCAAGAAACAGTGACTACCTCTACTGATGCCACCCAGTTAATTTCTACTGTAGTTCCAGCTCTTGTGGTAGAATAACTAAATCTATTTGCTGCTCCGCTATCATATGTTACAGCATCCCATGTTTCTCCTGTTGGGATTGTATCATTAATAATAGTAGTCATCGATGATAAAACTTGAACATCTCCAGCGGATGAAGTTGTTACAGCACTTTCAATTTTCAGAGATAAACTACCACCGCCGCTAGCATTAACACCAACAATATGACTGGTGATAAAACTGAGTGTAGATGATGGGAGAATAATTTGTTCTCCTGTATCGTTAGAAGAAAGAATAGCGGTGTTTGTTCCTCTTAAAATATACTTTGTTGTGGAAGCATCAGAGAAAAAACTATTTTTTACTTCTAAACTGTTTACATTTTTAACGTCTTTAAGATCGTTGACAAGAGTTGTGTTGTTGACAGAAAATCCGCCAACTGAATCATAGGTTTTTAGATTTACTGCCATTTTACTTCTTGAATGTGTTTGTTACTACTGTAATATTTACAACATCACCAATGGTCAAATCTGTAAGTGTAAATGTAACTCTTACTTTGTTTTGAGCGTCAAAGTCAAATACTGAAGTCACTTGATTTACTCCAGTGTTCAAGTTACTAATATCAGTGTGGAAAATATCACTTCCTTTATCAGTAACGTGATAC
>BCSF01000405.1_pt1 | contig 17633 bp, 15 predicted proteins | sample 1016431 | NCBI WGS metagenome assembly BCSF01 (sample SAMD00045685;SAMD00045686;SAMD00045687;SAMD00045688;SAMD00045689;SAMD00045690;SAMD00045691;SAMD00045692;SAMD00045684;SAMD00045690;SAMD00045691;SAMD00045692;SAMD00045684;SAMD00045685;SAMD00045686;SAMD00045687;SAMD00045688;SAMD00045689, study...
ATGGTGTGGGTAGCCACCTTGTGTTACATGTGCTCTTTAGTCGGCAGCGTAAGTTGGGTATAAGAGACAGTGGTTATGGCGGTAAGGTCGGTCTTAAGTATTCGTTCTGATACTTATAACCACTTCTAAACTAAGAGGGGCTTGACGCCCCTCTTTTTTTACTATATAATATGTAAAGATTCGTAACAAAACCATGACAGTCACCACAAATGAATTCGGGCAGAACAATATGTTCGCCAAAGAACCACCAATGGTTGTCGAGGATTACAATCGTAAGGGTCTCTTCTCCCCAATGCAATACAAGGAGATGTATAATGGACGCTGGGCAATGATGGGTATCATCTCTGGTGCTCTGTCGTATGCTATCACTGGCAAATTATTTTTTGGAATCTTTTGATGAAGTTTACACAAGAAGATCTTTGGGAAACTATTCAAACACTTGGATGGGATCCTAATGATAACCTCGCTATTGAGATCGGTGGTACATCGGTCTATGAGATTGAAGGAGCAGGAACTAAATGGGCACCTCTCAAAGGAACCCGTAAGTATAACAAGGATGCTTTCATTGTTATCAAAAACCTAGATCGTAATCCTACTGTTCCATCACAACCCAATCCTGAACTGAAGCAGCATCATGACGCCTGACTTGATTGAACTCCTTACTTACTATGTAATTGTTGCCGTCGTATTCGTCGGAGCACCAGGAGTATTTTTCTTTATTGTGTTCATGCCAGCACTTCAAAACACAAAAGGTCGTATGGTTGGTTACAAAGACCATAAAACATACGGCGATTCAACTATATACGAAGTGAATAGAACTACCTAATATGCCTAATCCAGAAGCTCTATGGGAGGACATCCAGAAGCTCGACGATTTGTATGAAGAGCTACTGTGGGATCCTGACGATGAGTTACAATTTACTCACGATGGCAGTCGTGTCATCATCATTAACAAAACACAGGAGAACATCAAATGAAATTCGGATTCACCCCTGAGGCAGAGATCCTCAACGCCCGCCTTGCTATGATGGGTTTCGTCGCTGCTGTAGGTGCTTACTTCACCACAGGACAAGTCATCCCAGGAGTCTGGTGATGTTAGTTCTAGCAGCAACGTTAGTCGGATCATTCATACTATGGTCAGTTCTTTTTGCTGACGAAGTTGACGACGAGGACGATGGTCCTAGCGGCGGCATGATGATTCCAGTTCCTACCTCATAAATACAATTGAATATCGTCGCTGCTATAATAGGGACCTCTGCCACATAACAGAAGGTCCCTTATTTTTTTGCTTATGAATAATCTGATTGGAATCTATGACAACGTTATGTCCGATGAGGAATGTGACTCTATCATTGAATACTTCGAGAACAGTGATGGCAGAGCACCAGGACAAACGTCCAACGGGGATGACTATGTTGTCAACACATTTGTAAAAGACTCTACTGATCTGGTACTAGACTTCAGGGATACAAAAGAAGTATCGCTACCAGTTCTAAAAGCATTGTCCAAGGCAGTACAATGCTACGTTAATACCTATCCTATTCTGAATGAACTATCAGAATGGAATGTAGTCTATAGGTATAACGTACAGAAGTATGTGCCTGGTCAAGCATTTCATAAACCACATTGTGAGCACAGAAAATCATCTCCAGACTTGCTGTTAGCCTGGATGATTTATCTGAATGATGTTGATGATGGTGGTGAGACTAGGTTTGAGTATCAAGATCTAAACCTAAAACCTACTAAAGGAACAGCAGTTATCTGGCCAGCATATTTCACCCACGTACACTATGGACTTGCCAGTAAAACTGAGACCAAGTACATAGTGACGGGGTGGCACACTTACGTGTGATCATGCCTGTGCTTCTGTCCAGGAGATTCTAACGTCAGCAGAACGTTTGTTAGCACCCTTACCACCAGCAAGGTTCTTCGCTCGAATAGCGATGACTTCTGGACCGTCTGGGAAGATATTAGTTGGGTTCGCTCCGTTCGCTTGCTGGAACAATGGACCGCCACCACCTAGGATAGAGTTGGAGATCTCTTTAACGTCTGTTAGGTCTACGGTATTAACACCATTACCTACATAGAATCCAAAGATAACCTCACCACCTTCGAGTGTGACAGATAGGTCACCAGAACCTTGTTCCGTAAGGTCAGCATATTGTGCTAGTGACGTACCACCAACATTTTCCCACGCTATGTCAGAAGATAGAGTTGGGTTGAGAAGTAGTTCGATGTAGAAAGGACCTGTAGCAGCAACCTCAGCACTACGTAGAACCAACTGCATTCGGTTCACTAGTTCTCTTTCACCAAATCCACCAGGAATACCATTGTCAACAGATGGTGCTACTCGTAGAGCAATCAGTGCTCTTTCTAGGTTAGTATCAATTTCACGACCTGTCTTGGTTCCATACGTATAAACATATGCTCGGTCATCATCGTATCTACCATCCATAATAACAGAAGAACCCCAGTGACTAATCTGTGGAACAGATGTTGCTTGTAGAAGTTCTAGTGAAATTGGTTGTGTAACACTGTATGTGAAAGCAGAAGCAGCACCAGTGCCTAGTGGTGGGAACTTAACACCAGCTGGGTTGGCAGCAGTTACTGCTTTACTCAGTTGAATGTTGGCACCAGTGATGTCATGAACAAAAGTATCATCAGGAATATCTGATCCAACTACACGCTGTCCTTTTTGGATACCTGTGGAACTAGAAGCAGTACCACTGGAAGCACCATCAGCAATGGTTAGGGTTACACCTCCACCTAGGACACCTGCTTGCTCTCTAATTACATTCTGGAAAGCACCAGACCTAGCAATACCTAGTGGTGATAGTCTAGATCCAGTTTCAGTTGTTAGCGGAATACCAGAAGACTGACCAGCAGTATCAGTAATACTGAAAGAGGTAGAACTTAGAACCTGTGCTACAAAATATGCTTTGTTTGAAACAATGTTTGAGAAAGGTCTATCGAATGTGATAGGTTGTACACCATTACCTTGGAGACCTGTTGTACTATCAACTGTGATGCTATTGTTAGCACCAACTACAGCAATAACATCCTGCTGGAACTTGACAGTTCCATCATAGTTTACATACTCTGTGTTAGCAGCAGTAGCAGATGTTGCTTGACGAATTCTTAGAGTGCCGCTTTCTGGGAAACCATATGGTGCTTCCTCTACGTAGATAGTAGAGTCTGAACTAGAGAATGATTTCGTTGCTGTTGCTTTAGGACAGATGGTGTTAACTTCGTAGCGAGCTGGTAGGTTACCAGATCTCATGTATGCTTCAGTGTTGAAGTTGTTGTTAGGAACCTTATGGACGTAGATTACGTTACCATCTGTAGCACGGAAACCCCAGCGGATGAAACCAGCACCATACCAGGAGTAGTCCATGTAGAACATCTGCATCTTGGTTACATCTAGTGTGTAACCAGACTTACCAGTACCATCACAACGATCTAGGTTCCATTCTTCTTGGTCCCATTCAACTTCTGTAGTCTTAGTGATGGGAACATTAATGTCAGATGGTCCACGATAGTCAGGGAAGATAACAATCTGGGTGTCTGAGATGATACCATCAACACGGTAAGAAGATCCACGAAGAACAATGTAGTCTCCAATTTTTAGTTGCTTGGCAAACTTAGTTCCTTGCTGGTTAGGACCAGTGTAACTAGAGATCAGTGAACTACCATTGGTTACGGTTGCTTTACCAGACAACTGGAATGTAGAAGATCTACGTACAACACTGGTGTGACCATTAGCATGACGGAAGAAGATACCATTCTGTTGATCCATCATACCGATTTCTAGTTGAACACCATTGGCACCAACAGGTGTTACGGTGTATTCACCAGAAGCTGTTGCTTCAGATGGTGCTGCTCCAGCAACATATTGGAAAGTGTAAGCATCAATAACATTACTTACTTGATACGTTCCATTGTATACGTTGTCGTTAACACCTTGAACTTTTACTGTGGTGTCTCTGGTTACGTTGTGAGCAACAGTGGCAGTAACTGTAACTGTACTTCCATTTGCTGTGATCTCATCGATGTTCTCGATAGCAGGAGCAAGGATAGAACCAGTCGAGAATGATACGCCTTTACCAGACTGATAACGGAAGTAACGTTTGGTCTGTCTAATTGCTTGCTGGTTCTTAGAGAAGCTATTGGTAGAGAACTTAACACCACCATCAAATGCTCTGTGGATTGATGTTCCTTGTGGTCTTGGGTATAGTTTGATAGTACCTGTGCTAACAGAACCTGATGGAGCAGCAGTTGGGTAGTATTCAAATACTGTGGGAGATTCTACTGTAGCAACAATCCAAGATCCATTGACATTATTACCAGCAGATCCAGCAACAGCAACTTCGTTACCAACTTCTAGACCATGAGCATTGCTGGTTACAACTCTTACCTGACCATCACCAGGAGCAGATAGTGTAACAGTTCCGCCAATGTCGGAACCAGTGTAATGAATGCCTGTGTAGACAGCGGTTCTAGCAGCTACATCAATGTCGGAGTCACCAGATGTCCAAGGATATCTAGCAGTATATGTAAACTGGTTTTGACCTGCCTGACCATCATCAATGATGAAGACACCGTTAGCACCATCATGGATAGTGTCTTGAATAAAGACAGCAGTACCTACCGATGGTAGAGCAGAGATACCAGTGTTGACAGAAACTCTAATAACTTTACTGTTTTCAAATGCTTCAATCTGAGTGACTGTTAGAGGACTATCACTCTTGTAAGCAAATGGGTTGTTGTTGATCATCGCCAACGATTCCCACTTGGTAGACTGAGTACCGTATTCAAAGTCAGTATCAATCTGTGACTGAGGTTGTGCTACACGCTGCTTGTTAACAGCATCCATGTATGCTTCAGCAGGTACTACAGTCTCTTCAAAGTCATCGTAGACAATCTGTAGTTTGTCTGTGTCTGCCATTGACGTGGTGTCATATGCCAACACAACTCTTGTAGTAACTACGTTACGAATATCAGTAGAGATATGATACTCAGTGGCAGTAAGTTCTGGATCCGAGAAGTTATAGATAATTTTGTTATCTGTAACGTTGGTAATTAGGATCAGTTGCTCCCTCTGGATACCACCAGGGATTACCACCTCTCTTTCTGAAGCATCAAAGAGATAGTAATTTGTCTTAATGGATTTTCTCGCCATTACTTAGTGCCTCTAAACAGATATTCTTTGCTTTATCTATTTAGTTAGACACCATACTTACCACGGGTAGCATTATAGTTTTGAGATACCTCTGTAGAACTGAGGAATATCTGGTATGCTCTTACTTCACCAATCCTACCTGCCATAGGGAAGTCATTTGAACCATCAGATCTCACGCCCAAACTTAGAGGTTGATTAGATCCGATCTGTCCACCATTCAATGATGTTCCTACTTCACTACCATTGAGATAGATTCTAATTCTAGCATCAGATCCATCTCCTCTAGTAACAACAACATGGTTCCAAGTATTGACGCTAATACCACCACTAGCTGTAGTTGAACCATTAGTATGGCGAACGAATACTAGGTTTCCACTATCAACTTCTAGATCCCAGCGAGCAACATCGCCAGCTGTATAACCACTTAGGATAGTTTGTCTGGTTGATGTGTCATCCAACCATACCCAAGTTTCCATCGTCCACTGTCCACCACTATCTAGAGTACCAAAAATTTCATCACAATCAACTGATGTGGTGATTGCCCTTACTTGAGAAGTTGTTCCAAAGTTATAGTATCCAAGTTGATTGAAATTAGCATTAGTAACAGTGCCAGTAATGTAACCGACAGATGAAGATACCAGATTTTTTAGTGTGCCTGTGTCGGTTGAGTTCAAGGCATAAGCATATGCTCTACCAGAACCATCGAGACCACCAGTAGCAGCACCAATCACCATTGTTCCACCGTGAGCATCTACGGAAGAACCAAAATCAGAATCAAAACTTTGGTTGGGGAATCCTGCCTGAAGTTCTTTTCCTAAGTGATCGAATAGGTATGCTCTGCCAGCAACTCCTCCAGGGTTGCCAGTGTAATACCTTGCTCCAACGATGATACGATCACTGCTGATAGCAACAGCATCTCCAAATCCCATAGCATCAGAGTCTTCATCATATGGATCATCAGATGGTCTGATTCTACGTTCTAGGTTACCATTCATGTCATAGACAAATACTTCACCACTACCAAGCTTCGCTGGATCCTCTGTCCTTTGTTGTCTAGATGCTCCGACAATAATTTTTCCATAACCGATAGCAAGACCACTTGTACCAAACAAAGCAGAAGTTGTTAGGTCGTCAGGTTCTAGGATCTTTTCTTGATTGCCACCAATATTGTATAGGTATACTCTGCCAGTAGTAGATCTACCAGTTACTGGGTGAGCAATAGTCTCGGCACCAATGGCAAGTCTTTGATCTCCAGCGGCAATTCTTGTACCAAATCTAAGGAAGTTGTCTTCAGTATTATTTGGTCTTAGTTCATACAACAATGCTCCTGTGGTAGCATTGAAGCAGTATACTGTTCCTCCATAGTTAGGACCTTGTGGTACGTTATCATCTGATACCCAAACTCTATTGCCAGCGATAGCAACACTGTTACCAAATGTATTTCCACCAGGAGGTTGGATAGGTAGTGTGGTTTGGTCGTTGATAATCAGTTCATTGCTACCATCCTCATCATACAGATACAATGCGTTGTTACTTGTAACAGCAATCCTTCCAGAGCAAGCACAAATATCTACAGAGTTACCAAAGTTCCAGTCGTTGCCAGAAAGATCTGATGGACTGAGTGTAACTTCTAGAGCACCAGTCCTACCATTGTAGATGTATGCTTTACCACCAGCAGTGTAGACACCGTTAGTTTCTCCACGAGCACCAACTACAATTTTATCTGTGCCAACAGCAACACAATGACTACCATCAGCAAAAGCAGCACCATTGGTTGTGGCATCATCTAGTCTAATATTGGTACTGAATAGCGGAGTGGACTTTGTTTCAACACAAGCACCGTTACTGAAATCAAAATTCAAAGTAAGGTTAGTATTGTTCGTAACAATACCAGGACCAATCACTGGAGTAGTGACGGGTTTCACATTAGTGAAAGTTTCTTTGGTAGCGTTGTAGTTCTGGTAGACTTGTGCTGGTGTTAGTGTGTCTTGATAGACACGGACATCACCAATCTCTCCGTTGAAATAATTTCCAGTAGTTGTTCTTTGTAAAGCACCAACAGTATACGTATTAAGTCCAGGGGCATCACTAAACCACTTGTATCCAGATCCATTAGCATATGTTACTGGGTATGATTCTCCATCAACATACATTGCATAATTAGATCCATCACCAGTAACAACTACATGATGCCATTCGTCATCTGATACTGTAACGTTTACTTCTACTTCTGGTACAACTGAGTTGTCATCAAGAACAAACCTTGGTTTGCCACCATCAATTCTAAGGTGTCCCCAGTATGTACTATCTCCAGCTTGACTTTCTGAGTAAATTGCTCCGCCTGGTGTGCTTGTATCTGATGTCTTGAACCATGCTTCAATTGATCCAGTATTACTAGTAGAAATAATTGGAGATGATCCAATAATAGAACCAGCACCATCAAACAACCACCATCCATTAGTGGGGTCGATATCAGGACTGGTTTTGAATCTTGATACCTCAGCGCCTCCGTTGGCAGTGATGACATTAGGAGTGCCTGTTCTTGCGTCAACAATGGTGCCACCTTGGCAGGTTAGAAGTGATGTGTTAGCAACAGGTGTTGTTCTTGTAGTGGGTACTGTAAAGTTTGATGAGTAGAGTGCCTGTCCCTTAACAAAATGGAAGTTAGAAATCCAACCACCAAAATCATTTGCCAGACTGCCTTGTCCTCTGTTGTCAGCAAAACTACCAATCTCAAAATCATCTGAGCTATTGTAGACGGGATCTAAACCAGGAATGACATTACTATATTCTTCTACACCATTTACAAAAGCTTTGAAGGTACTACCACTACGGGTTAGAGCAATGTGATTCCATTGGAATTTTGGTACGCTACCTGTACCAGTCAAATTATTATTGAAGAAGACACCATAACCACTTGTTCCAGTAGCACTAGAGTTATCATTATCAAGATACAATGCTATTGTCTCGTCATCTGTCCAGTAACACTGAACGTTTCTTGATTTCGAGAAGATACATTGCTGTGCTCTATCGCCAGTAACATAGATCCAAAATTCTATTGTGTAATCATCACTACTAAGATCTAGAAGATTAGTATCAGGCACACTTAAGTAGTCATTCACTCCACCAAACCTAACTGAACCAGCACCAAAGAAAGGTTCCTCAAGTTCGAACAATAGATTTACTGTACTAGTATTTCCTTTACCAGATCTATCTCTTAGTTTTGCTAGTGTTCTAGCGAATACTGGTTCGGCATTACTTGGGTAAGATCTACCAGCACCCCAGATAATTCTGACTCCACCAACTCCACCATCAGCACCGAGAGCAAGTGTGTCATCTTCGGGACCACCGCCACCTCCGCCAAACTTACCACCAACACCGCCAGGTTGACCGCTTTGACCATCAGATCCACCTTGACCAGGACCGCCTTGGGTGGTGCCAGGACCGCCAGCACCATTGATAGCTCCACCAAAAATTCCTACTCCACCACCACCATTGTTTTGTGTTCCGCCAGGTTGGAATCCTGATCCACCGCCTCCAGCGCCACCAATGCCACCTGATCCAGCAGTCCCATTTCCAGTCGCGCCAGTACCACCAGTAGCAGTGCCAATGTATCCACCAGCACCACCGCCTCCACCTCCACCATTATTAGCTCTAGCTTTACCACCTTCACCACCTTCACCACCGCCGTCTCTTTCTGTTCCAGTGGAAGTTCCTCCAGCAGCGGCAGTGCCAGTCGTCACGCCGCCAACAGCATCAGCTAGTCCAGCCCCGCCACCGCCACCTTGTAATAGAACAGTAGCTCCTCTACTGATTGATGAGTCTCCACCAGCATTTCCTGCAACTCCATATCCAGGACCAGCACCAGCGCCAGCAGCACCAACAACAACTGTTAGATCTTCGCCTGGTGTCACAGTGAAAGTTCCCCAGGCAAGACCGCCTCCACCGCCTCCACCACCTGAAGATTGACCAGTTCCTAGACAGGAAGCAGAACCACCACCTCCACCAATAGTAACAGCAGAGACTTCAGTTACTCCATTAGGAACAGTGAAAGTGTATGTGCCTGCTTCTTCATAAAGTGCTTCGGTATCTGCAACTTCGGCAGCTTCTACTTCGGTGGTAAGATCTAACTCCATGAAGTCAGCTGGTCTGACAGCAGGACTGCCGCTGTACTGGAAACTATCACCACTATCCATTTGACGACGCTTGTTTGTGATTGGAGTTGCCAAGTCATCAAACATAATTTTGGTTCCATTATATGGATACGAAATAAAATCACTAGTGTCATTCCTTACCGATCCATCTGTCAATTTGCCAATGATATCAGGAAGATTAGTAATAATTTCGTAGTCAATAGTTTCACCTGTACCCTCATCATATTGGAAAGCACCAAGACCATTACCAGAAGAACTTACTTTACCGTAAGTATATCTGTCTGGGTCTCCTGTCAAACCATTAACCGCTTCGTCGTTATAGACTACGTAGTAGAATGATGGATCAGCATCCAGAGCTATGCCTCTGTCATTAGCATATCCAAGGGCGGACGAGAAACTACTAGTTGCTGATCTTCTCCATAGAAGTTCACCACTCTTAGAATATTTTGATAGAGTGAGACGTTCTTGAGTTGGACTGGATAGTTGTTGTCTACCAACTACAATACATTGTCCAGTGACACCATCTACTTTGATGTCGTTGTATTCTGTTAATCCACCTGTGACCTCTCTTTGCCACAGCATATTACCTTCGGGAGAATACTTGATAATGAATCCACGCCTGATACGAGTAATACCGAATCCCGTTTCGTGATCATTATTAAGTGTACCTACAACATAGATAAAGTTTTGACTGTCAACGAATACTGAGTTAGGTCTAACTCTTAAGAATCCAATAGAACCTACATCATTAGTGCTGATAGTTCTATCCCACTCTACATCACCAGTAATAGGATTCAGTTTGACAAGGTAACCTTTGTCACGACTATCGTCTTCTAAAAATCCTACGCCAACGACACCAGTTTTGTTACTAACATCAAGTTTCTTGATAACAACTTGTCTACCTGGCATGTCAGCAGATTTTCCCCAACCAGGATTACCTTGACTATCAAATTTTTCAATGAAACCACTAGTGAATGATGAACCAGCAACGTAACTGTTTCCAAGTGGATCAATTGCTACGCTTGTGTACTCAACGTCAGCACTATATGAACTTGACGACCACAATACACGACCACTTGCATCAGAAAACTTGACCAAGTAGGGGAAGTCTCCTGCCTTTCCTACAGCAATCAAATAGTTTGAATTACAATCAAAGGCACGTAGTGTGACATCTTGAGATGCTGGACTTACTATTCTTTGTGCCCAGTCTTCAACTCCAGCTTCATCACGTTCATCCAACCAACCAAAGTTGATTGAGTTACTATCTTGTGCTGTACCACCAATGGTATAGCTGTCGTCATCGTAGTCATATTTAATTTCATCGACAATGAAAGATCCATTTGTCGAACTGTCAGTGATCGTTTTAAAAAAGTTTGTTATTACATCTCCTCCAGATGAACCTAGGAGAAAGAGGTTTCTGGCGGCGCTACTAAATCCTACTGGCATTGATTGTTATCCTTAGCTGAAGTCTGTGTTACCTTGTCCGTATACTCTAATTACACCAGCACTATCCTTCACAACTAGGAAAGTGAGAATGTCTGTGTTGTTTGTGGCGATTGGTGGAGAACCACCAGACCATCTAACACCCGTAGAAATAGATACACCATCAACGGTACATCCATCACCATATGTAGACGCTGTGCTACCATCAATAATTAGTGTCACTGTTAGTGATTGACCATTCTGGATGGTGTTTCCATCTGGGTCAGCAGTGGAGATTGCCCACGTATTAATTGCTGAGTTGGTAGCATTAGTCTTACCACAAATAGTATTGGCAGCAGCAGCGGTAATCGATACTGTGTTTGAAGTATTTGTGAACTCAGTTGCCATAGAACTAAAAGCATTTTCCAGAACACGACCACCGAATACAACAGCACCGTCAGTCTCAAGAGCTGGTTGTCCAGTAGGACCAACCAAAACACCAACAGAAGTTAGAGAAGAGTTGACAACAGTGTTGCCAAGTGTTGTAGAACTTAGTGCTAGTTGGTTGCCAATAGCAAGTTCTTTACCATTAGCAAGTTCAATGTTCTCACTAGAAACAAAATACTTCTTAACTCTGCTGTGGTCATAGAGGAATGTCTTATCACCTGTACCACCTTGGAGTACGGGTGTACCTTTGATGATCAAACCACCACCGTCAGCAGCAGTATCGATAGGACCAGAGATAACAAATTGTTCGCTACCAACAGAAGATGAAACAGCATTAGATAGAGTTGCTGTGGCAGTGTTGGCATCAAATGTAGAGATGATTGTACCTGCTGGGACAGCACCACCAGGAGAGGTAACACCCATACCTTCGATGATGCCTACCGTAGGACTGATGTTAGTGATGTTAACTTGACCGTTCTGTACATCAGCAGTAATGGTTAGGTTACTAACAGAAGCAAGTTCAATGTTCTTATCATCTACAGTTAGTACAGATGTTTCTAGTTCGATTCTTGTACCAGTGACAGTCAAGTCACCATCGATTACAGTGTCACCGTTAACTCTTAGGTCTTGTGGTAGGGTAACATTAAACTGAGCATCACCTCTTACCCATGCTGAAGTTCCAGAACCAATAACCAACTGGTTATCACCACCAGCAGAAGGTGGAGCATAGGTAGCACTGAGTGAGTCCTCTGTACTAGCAGGACCGATTAGAACGTTACCAGCACCTGTTACAGCATGACCAGCAAAGTGACCGATACATACGTTGTTGTCACTACCGATATTATTTGCTAGAGCACTGACACCAACGGCTACGTTGTTGTCTCCCGACTCATTAAGAATGGCAGCGCCTTTACCTACGCCAACGTTGTTGCTACCACCATCGTTATCTCTTAGTACGGCATGACCGATACCTGTGTTAGCAGCACCAGCAACGTTGTTGATAAGAACTGACCAACCCATCGCTGTGTTCTGAGAACCAGACTGGTTAGCACCTAGAGCAGCGTAACCAACACGTGTGTTACTGTTAACAGCACCGCCACCACGACCGATGTACATTGGGGTAGCATCAGTACCACGAATGGTGATGTCGTGGTTCTCGAAGTTTGGATTAGCATTGATTAGTACACTGTCACCACCATCAGCAGTACCAATTGTGGTGTTACCATCAATTTCTAGATTGTGGTTGATGCTGGTAGTACCAGAGGTAGAACCGATTTCAATCTGTGTAGCACCACCACCAAAGTTAATACCAGCAGCAGCGGTGTTCAGTAGATCGAACGAGTTGCTTTGTGTAATGATACTGTCAACAATGACTGGGTTGGTATCAAATAGCAACTTACCAGAACCAGACTTGTCTTGGATCTTAGAAGCTAACTGTGCTGAACTGGTTACAGCAAACTCACCTAGGTTATATGTGTTGTAAGCAACCTTAGCACCAGTACCACCACCAGTATCGAAGTTAACGATGACAGCACCATTTGTATCGTTAGCATTTAGTGTCAGTGAATTGTTAACACTAAAGGTCTTGAGGTTTCCTAGTGTGTATGTGCTACCAGATGTACTGGTGATGGTCATGCCATTCAATGTTGTGGCAGTAGCATCACCTAGGGTAGGAGCGATGAGTGTAGGTGTGTCTAGAATCTTTTGAGTAAGAGTCTGTGTCTCGTTCTCAGTTACTAGTCTGTTAGCAACAGAACCATCATAGGATCTCCAGTATTGACCAGATTCATACCACTCCATTCTGATGAAGGTTTGAATCTGACCAGTTGCTGTTGTGGTTCTATTGATTTGGACGCCAGAATCTGTACCTGTAAGACTGTTACCCTTTCTTAGTTCGATCAGGTTGTCTTCAACCTGTAGGGTGGATGTCTCAAGGATTGTGTTAGTACCTAGAACAACTAGGTCACCGTCGATGGTAACTTGAGAACCGTCGTCAGTAATACTACCGTTGACGAACTGACCGTTAGCATCGTCCCAGATAGGAATACGGTTATCAATTAGGTTAGCAGAACCTTTGAGTGAGAAGTCACCGCCGCTTAGTGTCAGACCAGTGCCAGCACCAAGAGAAGCACCCGTGTCATCGTTAGCAGAATCGATTTCGATCTCGATGTCACCATTGCCTAGAGTTGTCTGGGTAATGGTGGTAGCACCTGCTTGCTTGAAGATGAAGTTACCAGATGCTAGTGTCTGAGAACCAGAAGCGATCTTAGTGATGGTGTCGTCATTCTGGGAGTCAATCTCAATGGTGCTACCAGACTGACTGACTGTTACGTTGCCACCACTACCACCAGAGATTGTGATGTCACCTGAGGTTAGTGTTCCTGATCCACCACCTTTAACTCTGGTGATAGTATCAAACGAACCGATTGTGATTTCTGGTAGACCAGTAGTACCGTTAGGTGCCTGGGTTACAGTTACTTGAGAACCAGCGAGGATGGTGAAGTCTCCATCAGCAAATGTCTGACCAGATCCACCACGTAGTCTTGTGATGGTGTCGTCATTAGCAGAGTCAATTGTGATTGTTCTGGTGGCAGCATCCTGAGTTACCGTGGCACCACCAGCACCCTTGATGACCATGGCACCAGTCTGTGCTGTACCACCTGTGAAGGACTGGAGGGTAGTTACTGTGTTGTTGTCAGGAACACTACCAGCAAAGGTGATGGTGTCATCTACTCTCGTTACTTCCAGTACCAGAGCATTAGATCCACTAGGAACAGATGCTGGAGTACCAACAGCAAAGATTACATCATCTGTAGAGGTGTCACTGCCAGTGAGTCTGAGGATCTTCTGGGTAGCAGTAGCACCATCCACCATTGATGTGGAGTAGGTGGTGTTGGTATCTGGTGTGGTTACTGATCCACCTAGATTAATTGGTGTTCCATTAACAGTGATGCTAGAGTTTGCTAGACCACTATTAGGAATGTTGGTGACAGTGTTGACAGCAGCATTAATGATACAAGTCTCTAGAGTCTTGTTCGTTAGTGTTTGAGTTAGTGTTAGGTATACATCACCTGGGTTATCCCACGACACCACGCCACCATCACTCTTCAGGTATTGCCCAGATGTTCCAGTGTTTCCACTGATGGCAATACCATTGCCAGTTAGATCTAAATTGTCACCCGAGATCATCTCTTCAATCTTTCGAGATGACTCATTAACAATTAACGGAAAGCGGTCTGCCATTACACTAATCTGCTGGTATTTCTTCGTTCAACTATTTATAGGGGTCGTATTTATAACATCCTGTTCGTAGCTTGCCAGTTGAAGAAGTGGCACGATGAGTACAAATACTCTACTTTTAGGGGTTGACGCCTCAGGCGGTACGGGTTATACTATATACATCAACAGGTTAAGGAACGTAAAGTTCTCTAATCTTTTGTAAACTCCCCTCAAACCGAGACCTATAGGGAGGATAAAGCACGTCTCTCATACCTTCACTGGAGGGTGGTGAAGGAATACTACTATCGGTTCGTCCCCCCGAACTCTTACTTTACCCTTTTTCAAATGGCACAATCTACACTCAAGGGCAATTACGCCCCCTCTTCCTGGGACTCATTCTGTGAGTGGGTCACCTCTACAAACAACCGCCTCTATGTTGGTTGGTTCGGTACGCTGATGATCCCAACACTGTTGGCAGCTACCATCTGCTTCATCGTAGCGTTCATCGCTGCTCCACCTGTCGATATCGATGGCATCCGTGAACCCGTTGCTGGTTCACTCATGTACGGTAACAACATCATTTCTGGTGCTGTTGTTCCCTCTTCCAACGCTATTGGTCTTCACTTCTACCCCATCTGGGAAGCTGCTTCTCTCGATGAGTGGCTCTACAATGGTGGTCCTTACCAACTGGTGGTCTTCCACTTCCTCATCGGCGTCTTCTGCTACATGGGTCGTGAGTGGGAACTCTCCTACCGTCTCGGCATGAGACCTTGGATCTGTGTTGCTTACAGTGCTCCTGTCGCTGCTGCTTCCGCTGTCTTCCTTGTCTATCCTTTCGGTCAAGGTTCTTTCTCCGATGGTATGCCCCTCGGTATCTCTGGAACCTTCAACTACATGCTTGTCTTCCAGGCTGAGCACAACATCCTGATGCACCCCTTCCACATGCTGGGTGTCGCTGGTGTCTTCGGTGGTTCTCTGTTCTCGGCAATGCACGGTTCACTCGTTACTTCCTCCTTGGTTCGTGAAACCACTGAGAACGAGTCCCAGAACTATGGTTACAAGTTCGGTCAAGAAGAAGAGACTTACAACATCGTTGCTGCTCACGGTTACTTCGGTCGTCTGATCTTCCAGTACGCTTCGTTCAACAACTCCCGTTCGCTCCACTTCTTCCTGGCAGCATGGCCTGTCGTTGGCATCTGGTTCACTGCTCTTGGTGTTAGCACCATGGCATTCAACCTCAATGGTTTCAACTTCAACCAGTCTATCCAAGACAACCAGGGTCACATCCTGAACACTTGGGCAGACGTTCTCAACCGTGCTGGTCTTGGCATGGAAGTTATGCACGAGCGTAATGCTCACAACTTCCCCTTGGATCTTGCTGCTGCTGAGTCCACTCCTGTGGCACTCACCGCTCCTAGCATCGGTTGATAAACGAGCAATAAACTGCTATAATGAGAGGGTCATACGACCCTCTTTTTTTATGTTCAAATGATAGTTAATATTGAACTTGGTAAAGATTTACAAGAAGAGTACGAGTCGTGGTTAGAGTGTAAGAAATCACTTGGCATCGAGCGTACTATCAACAATTTCCTTAATTACATTCATCACTATGGTACGTTCAAGCATCCTCGCATTCCTGACAGCGATTAGTCTTGGTGCAGCACATACAGCACTCTTATACCACTCTGACGCTGCCGACGAGTTCTATTCCATGGATGCCATGGGATGTATGCTACTGAGAGAGTGTACTAAAGATGTTCAAGAACTTACCAGTATCCAGGATCTTAAAGATTACTATCCCGATAGTGATTTTTCTGCTATTGATTCTGAGTTTGACTCAATGCTACGCACCCTTAATAAGATCGGAGTTAAAGTTTTTTTAGGGGCAGAGAGGTATTTCCCTGCAGGACACCGAGGTGTCTATCATACAGTGAGCAACAACTTCTTCCTGAATGAGCGATTCATGCATCGTCAGAGTGTACTGATGAGTGTGATGCGTCATGAAGGATGGCACGCTGCACAAGATTGTATGGCAGGTTCTATCAAGAATAATCTGATTGCAATCATCAAACCTGAAGAAGATGTGCCTATGATTTGGCGTGAAATGGCAGAGCGCACTTATCCTGCTGAAGCAGTTCCCTGGGAAGCAGAGGCAGGTTGGGCAGGTCGTACAGAAGGTATGACTGCTAAAGCACTTAAGGCATGTGCTGATGGTAATATGTGGGAAGTTTATGAACCCACTCCCTTAACAGAGAAGTGGTTGAAGGAAAACAATTACATTAAATAGTAATGTATAGTTTTTGGATTCACTTAGTAGCATTCTTCCAAGTTGTTGTGATGAATTGTATTCAACCAGTCAACTGGAAGTATTGCTATAGGGTAGATCAGTGGTTAATACCAGATCTCATTGAAGGATATGAGATCTGGACTGAGAAAAAGCATCCTTATCAATCAGAAAAGGACTACCTGCATAGTGTACAGGGAACCACATCTACAAAAGAAGAGTGATGAATGTGCCAAGATCTGGTACGAATGGTTTAAGCAAAAGTATGAAATAAAAGATGAAGAAAAAGCGAAGGAACTAAGGAAGACTTGGTGTACTTGTTGTGATGAGTTTGGTGAAATGGTAAGTCAGGAAGCCAAAACAAATCCACGTTACACTTCAATTAGGAAGATATAGATAGTGTAGTCGCATGAACTATATGAAGTTCTTTTTTGCACTGCTCGCTACACTCTTTCTTGCTACACCTGCTTGGGCTGTAGATGTTATGATGGGTGCCAATGGCAACCTAGTTTTTGAACCAGCAGAAGTTACAATTGCTGCAGGAGAATCGGTTCACTTTGTAAACAACATGCTTCCACCTCACAATGTGATTGTGGAAGACCACGATGAACTCTCACATGATGCACTCGCACTGATGCCTGGTGAAGAGTTTGATGTAACCTTTGCTGATGCTGGTGACTACACCTATTGGTGTGCTCCACATAAAGGTGCTGGTATGATTGGTACTGTTCACGTAGAATAAGTACAAATACTATTGACCCCTATTGTAAAGTATTGTAAACTAAATACTGAAAGTAAAAACAATGGGGGTTATGACAACTTCTGCTTTAAACATTCCACAACGGGGGTGGTTTGATGTCCTTGATGACTGGCTTAAACGAGATCGCTTTGTCTTTGTGGGTTGGTCTGGACTACTTCTTTTTCCCAC
>BCSF01000406.1_pt1 | contig 17609 bp, 16 predicted proteins | sample 1016431 | NCBI WGS metagenome assembly BCSF01 (sample SAMD00045685;SAMD00045686;SAMD00045687;SAMD00045688;SAMD00045689;SAMD00045690;SAMD00045691;SAMD00045692;SAMD00045684;SAMD00045690;SAMD00045691;SAMD00045692;SAMD00045684;SAMD00045685;SAMD00045686;SAMD00045687;SAMD00045688;SAMD00045689, study...
CAACGAATAGTGGTCGTTTTCCCAAAAATCCCCAACCCATTTACCGTGTTCTACCTCAACACCTAAAGTAGGGTCATTAACCCCCACTAAATCTATTTTGTTATGTAAGTCATTATGTTTTAATTTTATTCTAAACCTTTGTTTAAAAAAACTAATCACTTCGTTCCTTATTAAGGTATCGTTGAATTTGCCTGGTATGAACATTCATGGTGTTATTTTATCCTACTTTCTTCAAAAAATTCTACGAAAGAGTTTATTGCCCATACAACACCCGCTGTAAAAAGACCGTCAAAGAATATCCCAAAATACCCTATTGAAAATAGTTTTGAACTTATACCACCTAAGGTTAACGATAAAAAGAATCCAACCCATGTAGAAGTACATAGTGGACAATTAACTAATTCACCGAAAAATTTTGAGTGTTTGCTTATCCAATTCCGAAGACCTTCGAAAATTGAACCGTATACTATTATGGTCGTCATTCCATACGCCATAAAACTCCAAAAAACTAATAAACCTATCATATTAAAAGATACGTAAATTAATTTTAAGAGTCAACCCCGTTTTACTCGTCGTATAGGGAGTTTAGGTTAGAATTTTTAATGTACTTAGCCTTATTGAACTTACTAAGTGTTCCTGTAATTTTATCGAGATCTTCTTGAAGTTTTTTATTCTGTTCCTTAAGTTTTTTAATCTCGTCTTGATCTGTAAGTGTGACTACTTTTTCTACTTCTTTAATTATTTCCTTAGGTTTTTTCCTCAGTTCCTTTTCTAACTCGGCAATTCTACCACCAAGTTCTTTTACTTGTTCATCGTCTGTTATGTAAACTTCTTTCTCTACAATCAATTCTACGGGAACCTCAACCTCAACTATTTTCTCAACTTCTTTAATTACCTCAATAGGTTTTTCAACTTCTTTGATTACCTCAACCTCTTTTATTACTTCTTTTTCAATCTCTTTAATAGTCTCTTTACCTTTTGCAATTGCAGGGGTTTCACCAAACTTAACTATGGTAAACCCTCTTTCGAAGGTGTCTCTCGCCAAGTCGTCTATCTTGTCAATTTGGTTTAATTCACAAAAATCTAAAAATTCCTTACTTAAGGTTAAGGAGTGTTTCTTCTTCATTCTCTAAATCTTTAATATCGTTTATTGAAAAATGTAAAAAAGGTTGTTTATTCTGAATATCAAAAAATTCATATCCATCAGTCTCTACATCATAAACACCGTACCCATGGTGTTCTACTGTTTCCCCGAAATTCTGTTGTATTAATGATCCGACCATAACCGCCCTACCTCCATCAGGTAATTCAAAAACTTGTCTCTTGTGAATGTCACCACATAATAATATATCGAGATCTTTAAAATTTAAAGGAGAATAACCATCTTCAAACTCATAACCAGTGTCGGTAGATAAACCTGCTATAGGACTGTGAAATAAACCCACATATAAACCATCTTCTTTTTCAAATATAGGTCTTTGATTGTGTTGATAAAGTGAGTAGACAACCCAATTAATGTTTTCATCTTTATATACGCCACTATCTTTGTAATAGACGATATTTTCATTTTGTAACATATCCACAACAGGAGTAATACTATCAACCCTTTCGTGATTATTTTCTAAAAAATCGTGATTACCCGGTATGATAACCACCTTACCTATTTCACGAGTAATGTCATTTAAGAATTTAGATAATATAACTAATTGTTCATTAGATATGTTTATCTTTTCATGAACCAAATCACCCGCGATAACGACTCTTATTTCATGGTACTCATAACCCTTCACCTGTTCCTTAGCACTCTCAATAAACTTTTCAAATTGTTCAGTATACATATCGTGGTACTTAGTCCTACGTATATGTATGTCGGCAGTATGTATAATTTTTTTAATCATTTCTCTTTGGTGTTAAAGGCTTCTATTTGATTTAGCTCGTTTTCTTTCTCTTCTAAGTTTTTTATCTGATAAACCTCTGTTTTCAATATCTTTAGTTTCGGTTTTGTTGTTAGTTTTTACCTTAACAGATTTTCTATTTTTCTTATATTCTTCTTTGCTACAATCAGACTAAGAACCACTACTAACCAACATTTCTGCAGTAGAGTCATCAACCCTTCTTACGTCTTCACTATTATTTTTAACTGTTTTCATATTACTCTCTTTTATAATCGTCTTCTATTCTAATGATATCGTCTTCACCGAAATAAGTCCCTGTTTGTACTTCTATGAATCTCACAATCTCATCTGTTTCATTCCACGCCCTATGTTTAGTACCTATTGGTATTCTAACAGATTGTCCGGGTCCTCTAAAAATTTTCTCATCATCTAATATAATTGTTAAGACTCCTTCAGTAATTGTCCATACCTCTCTTCTTTGTTCGTGGTATTGATATGATAGTCTTTCTCCCGCATCAATGGTGATGTGTTTTACTTTACAATTTTCATTTTCATATACCACATCATATTTACCCCACGGTTTCACCTCGGTTTGGTAAGTAGATTTAGTTATAAGATTTTTAAACTTGGTTGTAGACCACCCATGATCTCTTTTGATCCACGATATTGGTATATCTAATTCGTCACCCGTAAATCTTCGATCTTTGTAATCCACCCCTTGAAACCTTACATCAGGTTTTAACTCTTTAAGTAGGTCTACCAAATCCTTCTCATATGTATATGTATATATGTTGGAAATAAACCTTATAGAGAAAAGAATTTGCATTCTTTCCTGTATATCTAAAATTGGTTTTAGTTTATCTTTAGGTCTTTCAATGGATGGGTCAGTATGTAATAAAATTATGAACTCCTCACACTGATCAAAACACTCCTTAAACATGTGAACATAACCCGGATGGATGATATCGAAATTACCCGCGATTACCCCCTTCTTAAATTTCTTTCCCATCGTTTAGTATGTTTGGGTTTTGTTGTATGGTCTGTCTTGTTATGAGATCTTTAATTTTAGTTGTTGACCAATTATGAGATCTCGTAGTATAAATTACCTCTATATCTAAATCATCACCAGTAAATGATTTACCTAAATAATCTTCACCTAATATCCTAACATCGGGTTTAAATAGTTTTATCAATTCCAATAATTCTTCTTCCGTCTGATAAATAAACACCTCATCAATATATTTAATTGATGTTAATGTTTTATACCTCTCATATAAAGGAATAACAGGTTTATATTTAGACTTTCTATGTAATGATGGGTCTCTCTGTAGAAAAACAATAAACCAATCACAATGTTGTTTTGCGGTTTCAAATGTATAGATGTATCCGGGGTGTAATAAATCGAAGTTACCCGCAGTAAACCCTATTTTTTTGTTTTTATACCTTATCATTTTTTTAAAACTTTATCCATATCCATTAAAAGGATTTTATGTGTAACGTCTTTTGGTACTCTATATTCCTCAAAACTTCCATCTTCTTTGACAAGGACTATAATTGAACCTAATAGTTTTTTATCCTCGTACTCTGTACCTTCCAACATCTTCATTAGTAACTTTCCATAGAATGGGAGTTGTAAATAGTAGTGCCCCAATGCAGTACTATCAATATTATCGAAAGGTGGATACATTTTTTTTGTGTAATGTTTCTTCTTAAAATTTTCGGGTTTATTGGTTTTCCAATCAGTTATTATAATACCGAAATCAGTACCTTCTTTATTTTCGACTAACCACACTTTATCGGGTTGTCCCACGTATCCTAATTCAGGGTCTCCTAAGACAATTTCAGTATCGAGTAACACCGCATTTCGTTCATGCATTAAAGTAAGAAAGTCCTTACCTGCACCTATCATATTGTTACTTCGTTCTATTTGTTCCTCATCACATTCATATATGGGTTCCCTCACATTTTTATAATCACCATAGTCTTTTATAAGTTCTTTCTCTAAAATGTAATGTACCCTACTACCTTGATTTGTTGCGTATGTACCTTTATCTGCCCATTCTTTAAGTAGTTCTTTCTGTTTTTGTTTGTCTCCTTTTGACATTCTCCAAGAAATACCTTCAGAATCGAACTCTTCATAGAATTTTTTGATTATTTTGGATACTGATGGATAATTAGATCTTATCATACCATTTTCATCTCTCATGAAATATAGGTGATCTTCCTCTATGAAGGTTAGACTTATATCTTCTCTCCTTTTATTTAAAATTTCTCTTATCTTTTCTGACTCTTTTTTTAAATCCATTAATCTAATTGTATTTCTTTATAATTTGAAAGATCACCCTTAATATCGGCAATATCTTTATCATTATCTAATTTGATAACCCATACTCTACCCATGAGTCTACCAACATTTATTCTGTGATATAATTTTAAACTGTCTGACCACGCATCACCATCTAATACAATTACAACTTTTTTGGAATTGTCATAAATCTTTTCAAGTAAATTATCGGTGATAAATTTACCTAACATTGGTATTGAATTGTCTAAAAACAAACTGTCGAACGCCCCTTCAACTATGTAAACTGTTTTATTCCAATCAATAAGATGTTCGTTCCATAATAATGTTTCTTTGTCGGCTTGAGGGTTCATATATTTTCTCTTACTATACCTAAGGAATGACCTCGCAACGAAATAATTTATGTCATCATATTCATCGTAGGACGGTATGATTATTCTATTTTCATATAATCCACTATCACAATACCCAATACGATATTTTTCAATCATTTTGTCAGTGATATTCCTACCTCTTAAGTAGTTATACGCTTGTTTATAGTGGTGGGTTAATTTCCTTCCCTGACTCGCAGTACTAAATTCTATAAACTCTTTTGGGAGTTTGATTTTCCCATATTTTTTGTCTGAACGACTTACATATTCGTCGGGACTATATAATTTAAAGTCCCTTATTTGTAATTTAGACCCATACCGATATACTAACCTATTTAGATGTCCTTTGGTATTATATGTTTCAGAACATACCCAACATTTGTAAACAAACATCTTATAGTTAATTTCCAAATTACCTTTCCCGTCTCCTTCATCAAGACCTTTTATGTCATGTGAACAAACAGGACAGTCGAATGTGATTTGACCTCTAACATCATTGTGTGATCTACTCTCGCCAAATATTTCGTGGAGCACATCAACTAAAGGTAAGAAATCTACATCTTGACTTGTCATAATTAAAATATACATAAAATAAATGACAAAATAAAGGGGGCGGGGTTCCAGGTCTTTTTTTGAAAGTCATTTAACCAAACAAAATATGGATTTATCAATTCCTTCCTTATCGATTGTTAAGGGTGGGAAACATAATATCGTATCAAAATCACCTGAGAAACATAACATTACACCCTCTTCTATCATTTCAAAAACTATTTTCGCAACCAAATAACTGTTATGTCTTTCATTATCTGTTAAAAATTTAATTGCCAACATCAAACCGATACCCCTAACTTCAAACTTAGTTTTTTTACAATGTTCTTTTAATTTCTTAGTTAATTCTTGTTTAAAATATTTACCTAAGTTTTTAGAGTTCTCACATAAATTATTCTTTTCAATTATTTCTATATTTTTTGTTGCAACCGCACATGAAAAAGGTGTCCATGAAAATGTTGCGGACACATCACCATATTTAAATTCTTTTAAATGTTCTTCTTTAATTAGGACCGCACCTATTGCCGAATATCCTGATGACATACCTTTTGCAAAAACAATCCCGTCTGGTTCCACACCGTAATATGTGGACGCGAACATGTGACCCATTCGACCAAATGCCGTTATGGTTTCATCAAAAACTAAAAACACATTATGTTTTTTACATATTTTTTGGAAAGACCTCCAATAATTTTTGGGGGGGATGATTACACCTCCGCTCCCTAATATAGGTTCCGCTATGAATAAGTTTATCTTAGGGTTATTATTAAAAAACTCATCTACATCTTGAATACTGTGTTGGTTTGGTGGTGACAATTTTTTAGTTATATACTCCTTTCGTACGTTTGGTAGTTTAAATCTATCTATTTCACCCATCCCAAGTGTCGTTTGTGACCATCCATGATATGATCTGTCAAAACTTGCAACTTCTCCCTCTTTTAGATTTTGAAAAACTGATATTACTACTTCATTACCATTTGCACCACCAGTAGTCCTTAAACATTTATATCCCTCAAAATATGATATTAGTTTATTTGATAATTCCAAGGATTCTGTTGTCGCCATCCAAGTCGGTGCGTAGTTTGATTTCTTAAGAAATTCTATTTGAGAAGATATCATTTCAGGATTATTGTACCCAATATTGGTCACCGCATATCCTGAAGATAAATCAATATATTCTTTATCATCAATATCTTTTATTTGATAATTTAATCCTTCTTTAAAGGAAAGTGGGAGATAGTAAGACGCCCCCATATTTTCTTTTATTGATTTATAAAGTTTTTTAGTGTTCATCTTCTATAGAATATAAGAAAAATTAATGATAAAAAAAAGTCTCCAGGAACACCACTCCCTGGAGACTACCAACCAACGTATAAGGATAAATCCCTATACGCCCCGTCCTGTAATAAATATAGACAATTAAATTTACAAAGTAAAGTACCTACACTTAATTACTTTCACTTTTTAATTTGTTTATATAACCAATAACCGCAGTTGCGGCATCACTCATATCGTAATTCTCTTTTTTAAGATTACCTGTTCTCGCTAATGGCCATTCAACTTCAGGAAACAAATCATTTACATGTTCCCAAACGATATGTTTTTTATCTATTGTTTTAGGGTATCCACCAAATAAAACTTTACGTCCTTTAGCGTTTTCACCGACTAAATCAGGAAACGCAAACTTTCTAGCGTTGTAAGTAGAAATGAAAGTCGGTACAATACCCAACACATCATAACATGATTTAAGTACCATACTATTATATCTAAGTAGAGTACCTACCGTATAAACATTATTTGAATTTAATAATGGTTCTTCTATAATAACCTTGGTAATACCAATGTCTTTATAGTTTTCTAAATGTTTTCTGAAACCATCCGCCTTTTTAAGTAGTTCCTCTATCTTGTCTTCAGGTTTTGGTTTTATCTTGGGTGAAAAATGTGTTAACTCAAGTAAGTGTGATCCTGTTATATCAAACAGAGCCCATCCAATTGTTTTTGTAGATATATCTAACCCTAATATTTTTGGTTTGTTTTTAAATTTCTTGTCCATATAAATGTATATAGACAATTAATAAAGAAATTTTGACTAATTGTAAAGATTAAAAATCTATTTTTACTGAAATAACTTGGAATCCCACCCTTTTAATTGGACTTGATGTTTTAGCGGTAACTAAACTTTCTTTGTTTTGATCTAAAAGTGCAACCTCTGTTATCCTTGGACCTGTATTTTCTACTTTATTAAATGTTGGATTTTGTGAATGATTCCATTGTGTATGTGGTAGATTAACTAAAAACCTCATTTCTTCAATATCACTACATCTAACTAATTTTACACTACCAGGGAATGGTTGTTCATCACCAAACTGTGCTCTACTTGAAGGATCTGTACTACCCATGTAATCAGTGAAATCGTTATGTGTTGTTCCTGATAAATTTGTTGGAGCTTCCTTTAAATAATCTTCTATATCAAATAAAGAACCATTATCAATATCTGTTTGAGTAATAGTGAATGTATGATCTCTAAGATTAACAGGGTCAATTCATCCTGAAACATGGTTAGGAATACTATTAGTAATATCTATTTTTGTCCACTGTGTTGGATCGGGTAATAAATCATCCTCATCTGTTGTTTCTTGTACTAATACCCAAAATTTATTCGCAATATATCCGTTAGTTGAACCACTAAACGTTGTTTTCATGTGTTGGAAGGATCCGACTCCGTTTGGATGATCACTACCACCCCATTTAATACCAATATTCGCAGGATATGTTATTTCACATTCATTATCTACGACATTTACTTGTACTTTTGAAAAATTGTTACAGGGTAGTCCGTTAAGTTGGTATTCGTCTCCTGATTCATAACCTAACATATATGTGATAAAATAAGTTTGTCCCGTTGTTCCTGAAAAACACGCTTCATTTACAACACCATCACTAGGTAAGTGATATACTTTAGGTGTTGGTAAAGTGTATCTCCTATTTGATCGATAATCTAATAATGCAACTATTTCTTGGTCATCAAAAACTATTACCTTCTTGTCAACAAATACTTTACCTACTTTTTTACCTATCTCATCTAAAATATATCTAAATTTAACATACTTAGTTCTTATATCTCCAGGTGTACCTGCAACTGTTGAATCTAAATAGTAATCCGTTTCGTCCATTTTAAATTCCGCACCAACTGTTGTTCCTGTACTATTTTCGTAATAAATAAATGGTAAATAAATATTAAAAAATTCGACATCTGAGACTATTTCTTCGTCAACTAAAACTCCTTCAGTAGTGCCAGTAGAACTACCGATATAATCATCATATTTAAAAAATCTTTCAGGGTCCTCAAATACATGTCCCAATTCGGAATAGTGAATAACTGCAACACATTTTTGTTCTTCAGGTGATACCGTTATTACTTCATCATATGAATTACAATATGTCGTACCTGTATTACTCGTCTGTCCGCTTGAAGTGCCATAACCTAAGTATTCCATAGTGGATACATGTTTAGCACTTGTATATCCACTAATACTTTCGTCATCTATTTGTCCACCTATAGGTAATTCTTTCCAAACAACATTTAATGACCATGGATCGTGTTGTTCACTTGGATCAACTTGGTTAGATACACATACTTCCGCAGTTGTACCTGATAACGGATGTTCTATCTTACATTTATTACATACAATTTGTGCATACCCATCTATAGATGAAAAATCTGGTGTATACCTATCAACCGTAATTGTTGTTTGTCCCGTTATTACTTCATCACAATTGGGTGTTGTTGTTGATCCTGTAATTGTGGTAATATCTAATATTTTATAAACTAAACTTGTTGAATTACCCGTGATAACTTGTTCTTCACTTACAAATTCGTTGTTAAAAACGATTGTAATATATTCACATTGATTAAATCTTGATAGAAAATTAGTATCTATTGATGTTTGAGATCCATTATCACAATCTAAGTATGCTTGTGTTTCTGTGAAAGTAATTGTATTTGTTTTACTTACACCACTTAAGGGTAATCTAACTGTCGCACACTCTATGGTCGTACCACTACAATTAACCTCATCGTATTCTTTATATTCGGTAACAAAACCCGCAGGTCCCATACCATTTCTTATCGTCTCTGTTATGGAGTCTTTTATGGGTACACCATATGTAGTTGTTCCACTATTATCCAACAAATACGGATATTTCACTTGACTATCTTTATCAAAAGGTGATAACACATTTTGTTGTGGAGTATCAACCTCTCCCGATAATTGATTAAATGGTTGTTTATAATTAAACTCAGAGTCCCCTATTTGAAAAAATTTTATTTGAAAATCTCCTTCCGCAATTGACTTTCTACCTTTTTGGGTTAGTCTTGCCGATAAAAATTCCGCATTATTTTGATTTAAGAAACTCATAGTTAAAATATATACTTTTTAATGTTAATTATAAATATCATGTAATAAATTTATTTTGGTTGATTTAAACTGGATCATTTGGAGGACAGACACCATTAGTACAGTTACCTGTAATTGACCAAGTTATTTTAGGGTTAGAAACTGAAGTTATGTCTTGTGCACAAAGACTGAAATACATATCAGTAGGTGTATTTTCAGTTCGAGTAACCCCATTACAATCAATAAACGTATAAGTTTCTGTTGTATTTTGTGGTTGATTATGGACCACAAAACAATAACACTCTTCTTCAAATGTAACCGTCATATTACAATCAGCTGTCGGGGTGGGTGTTGGTGTTTGTGTGGGTACGGGGGTATATGTAGGTATGGGGGTATCTGTTGGTGTAGGTGTTGGTGTTGATTCAAATTCACTAAAGGATACTACCATAGTACAATCTACACTATCTTCAACAAAACTAACGTCCATTCTACAATCCAACGCATCTGTATCGGGAGGACAAAATTCACAATCAATATCGATTAATTCTACTTGAAAACCACCTTGTTTTTTTGGATCTTCGTTTGGTGGTGGTGAAATATGGTTATCACAATGTTCTAAAAAAATGTATAGTGGTCCTGTATAATTACCTACGTCAAAAGTATATGGTAATGTATGAAATCCTATACTGTTTGCGGAAGGTGGTATCGTAAATGAATGTCCATTATAGGTAGTACCTGTATATATGGTAAAACCACTACAGACACCATTATCATAATTATTTACTACTGTTACAAGATTCCCCATTATATGATTAAGTTCTTTGTATATAAATACAATGGAAACAAATTAATGGTCGTAGGTTATGAAGTATTTCTAACTCGACTATGGAGTGTAACACGAACCACAACTGTTAAATTTGTCGTTTGAACTGTGGTATCTCCATACCGCTGTAACCGTCTGGTTAGATACTGTTTCTATTACTTCTGCACAAACTGGTGCATTACCACAGGAACTTTCACCAATAGTAATATAAATAACATCACCAGGTAAGAGTCCGACTGCTGCTAAAGCCATTTCTCCATTATCACAATACATGTCGTCATCGATAATATATTCAGCATTATTACTACAAAGTTGTACTTTTTTGTTACCCGTACCCGTACCCGGATCTTTTGTAGTTACTGGAAAAGTTGCCGTTGGTGTTGGTGTTGGAGTCGGTCCTTCAGTACCACATGGAGAAAATGGTATTAATGATACCGGATCCATGTTTGAAGGATTACTATATGTCCATGTGTTGTTTCTAACACAATGTGGTGGTTCAACTGAATCTCCACCGGGAACACTTAAACTATGTGTGGTACCATCACAAGCTTCATAGGTAACTTCACTTCCCGCTGTACCCTCTTTACCATTAAATTCAATTCCAACACACGGTTCAGCCAGTTCTGTGGCCGTTGGTGTTGGTGTTGGAGTTACTATATTAGTGTCCACATCAAAATCACAATTCGGTGTTGGAGTCGGTGTAGGTGTATCAGTTGGTGTTGGTGTTGGTGCATCTGTACTTGTTGGGGTTGGTGTTGGTCCATCAGTACTTGTTGGGGTTGGGGTTGGTGTATTAGTTGGTGTTGGTGTTGGACCATCAGTACTTGTTGGGGTTGGTGTCGCCGTTGCTTCAAGTGGTGATAAATTATAAACTTCTTGATTTGTTGCACAATCTGTAGCAACATCTGGATCGGTATTAAAAAATATGATACTTGTCGCGTTATTTGGAACCTCAATTACCACTCCCGATTGTACTTGGGATAAAGTTAGATTCTCCGCCTTATTTGTTGTACCAAATAAATCAGCAAGTGTTGACGAAGAAACAGAATTATAATATATGTTATAGGGTCCTGCGTTAGTGCCGCTAGTTAATGTTACTGTAAACTTTCTTGCCATAATTTTAATTTTTTAATACCTTGTATATAAATATCTCCTTTTTCTAAAACTATTCGGTACAATGTAATTCATCGTTACAATCATCAACTGTTGGTGCCCTACTTGATAACGCGTTATGTGGTGTATTTGAGTCCGTGGCGGTAATAGTACCACAATAGGTCGCACCATAACACGAACCGTCAGTAACGTTCATTTGTCTGAATTGGATAACATCTCCAACACTATATGTTGGTGGTGTACCTGTATCACAGTTCTTATTTTTGGCAACAGTAAATAATGCTCCGTCTTCACATCTACTAACCGTATAATTACCACAATCCCCATTAAGTAAAGAGAATCCATCACCATAGTTTTTAACTGGTGTTGTTTCTGAACATACAACCCTATAGTTAGATCCGGTATTTGTCCATGTTGTGGTCGAACCTCCACAGGTCGTCCATTCCCACTGTGTGGATGTTTCGCCTTGACCTGTCATGTATAGTGAGTACTCATTACATGTTGTTGGTGCATCTGTACTTGTTGGTGTTGGTGTATTAGTTGGTGTTGGTGTGGGGCTATCAGTACTTGTTGGTGTAGGTGTAGGACCATCAGTACTTGTTGGTGTAGGGGTCGGTGTTGGTCCTTCCGTTGCCGTTGGTGGTATTGAGGTAGGTGTTGGAGTAGGTGGTATCGGCGTTGGTGGTACCGATGTTGGTGTGGGTTCAGGTATAATTTCTTGGAAATCTACACAAAGATCACAATCAACTCGAGGTACATTTAATTTTATTATTTCGTCATAACATCCGTCTGATGATATTCTTAAGTAAACATATGGTGTAAAAGGGTTATTGGGGTCTGTACTAACATTAATATCTTCATCTTCAAATTCAAGATTAAATGGAATGTCAGAACTAACAATATTTGCGAAAACTAAGTTGGTGGTATCACCACTTGTTAATCCCGAATATAAGTCAACAGGAAAGTCATCCAATGAATGACTATCATCTAAAGAAATATTTACTCTTACTAATCTTCCCATATTATTTTATTTTTTATTCATCGTCACAAAGATCATCTAACGCATTATTAATTGCTGTAGATACCGAACCATCAGGAGATTCTGCGTATTGACCGAAAGTGGTAGATGCGTAATTTTGCATCACTGATACTACGTCTGGATTAGTGGGACCATTACCGGTATTTATCGCAAATATTCTAACATTTTGATTTAATGCTTGTGTCGCCAATGCCGCCGCTCGGACATCATCTGTACCTATTGCGTATTGATCATCCCCACCTGAAGGTGTTGCGTCCGTAATCATAACAATTATTTTATTTGTATTATTAAGGAACGGTCCATAGGATATTGTATTATCTAATACCGCTTCCAATGCGTTATCCGTTGGTTCTGGAAAACTATTACCACCTGATGCACCGAAAGTAGTTAGTGCTGTCGCCAACGCATCTTCATTTGAAGGTGCTAACGCTAAACGAAGATTATACTGAGGATTATTAAAGTCACCATGAACACTTATTAAACCAAAACGGTAATTGTCTTCCGAAACTTCAATAACTTTTTGTGCGTAACTGTTAATACTATTTTTAAGATTGTTTATAGGGGTCGCCATACTACCTGTTCTATCTAAAATAAATACCATATCAATACCTTCACCACAGTTTGCGGTATCACCAGTAACTACGATATCTGTTGGTGTTGGTGTAATTTCACCCGCTGTTGGGCTTGGTGATGGGGTTGGTGTAGGTAGTGGTGTTGATGTTGGTTGAGGTGTGGGGGTAGGGGTCGGTGTAGCACACACATAAGAAACACTAAAGTTTATTTTATCGTAACACTCAAAAGTTTTACTATCATGTATGTATATGTTCTCAACAATGTATCTTGGTGTTTGATTATTTTCACACGTATCGATTACATTTACCTTATCTTCAATTTTTAACCAAAATTCGGTATCAAACTCTAAATCATAGAATACCACGTCTGATGACGGTGGGACTCCACTTACCACCTCAGGATCATTATCTCCAATATATATGGGATCTGTTCTGTAATTTCTTTCTGTAGATGTTGTCGATCCTGTTGTTGATCCTGGCCAAGAATTATCGGGGTTAGGACCATTTAATTGAGTAAATGGACCATAAGGTGATTCACCAATGCTTAAATCAAAGTCATTGGGTGATACTATGTCATATACTCTTACGATTAATCCCATACATATAAATACATTAATAAGTAGATTACTTTAAATAAAAAAAACCCGAATAAACGGGTTTTTTATATTCTTAGTTGTTGTTTTTTTTTAGTATGGATTTGCAGTTCCTTCATCTCCCGAACATGAAACCTGTCCAGCATCAGTACATTGACCCGTGTTGTCTATAACAACATATTTTGCAGGTGATATGTTTGGCCCTACACCCAATTCAGTTGCAACAAGATGCCATCTTGATGCATTACTTATATATGGGTCACCACCCTCGTCATATATCGCAGTATTTAAAAGAGTCGCAATACTACTTGCTGTCGATTGTATCGCAGTAGTCGTACTGAAACTAGAACCATCACAGAAATCATTTAAACTGAGTCTAGCATTAGATATATAATACGTATTCAAGTTCTCATTAGGGGTCGGTGTTGGTCCTTCAGAAGGTCCTGTTGCTGTTGGTGTTGGACTAACCGACTCTAAACCTGTCCAAGGAACTGAATTAGTACATGTACCTGTAGATGTTATGGTTCCACCTGTTATTGTATCAACAACGGTGTAAGTCACACCTGCGGTTAAATCCGCCTTACTTACACCCGTAGCGACTGTTGTGTCTGCGGGGGAACCGTTTGCGTGTTTACCTACAATTGTGAAACTATCCGCCTCTGTTGTTCCAGTAAATGCGGAGTTTAATGTAAAAGTTACTTGATAATCTGCCATGTTATTTAATTTTATTTTCTTTTATTATAAATATATCGTTATTACGATTTATTCTCTTTGTTATTCTTTTTTATTCGAAACAACTTAAATCATCACAATTATTAATTGGATCTGTGAAGAAATCATTTGTTACAATTGCGGTTGATGCCACTGAAAGTCCTGTTTGTATTACTTCACCACAATAAGTTGCTCCTTCAATTGGACAGTTATCCCCTACCGCGAATTGTACAATGTCTCCCACAGAAACGGAACCTTGTTGTAGTGATAGTTGCCCTCCACTACAATACCTATCACTACGTACATGATAAATCTGTCCTGAAACACATTCTTGTATTTTTAAATCAGCAACCCCTGTTATTACTTCTTTTGGACCACCAAGTTCACCATCGTCAAACGTACTTTCGATAGTTGCACTATTGGCGATACATCCATTCGCATCTGTTACTACAACATAATAATATCCTTGTGATAAATTACTGAATGTCTGTGAATGGTTAGCCGAAGTCACACCTGTAATTGTTGCAACTAATGTCCCACCACCAACTGTATATGGTGAAGTGGTATCCTCATATAGTCTATAAGTTTTTGGCCATACACCTCCCGTAGATGTTACAGTAATACTACCTGTACTTCCTGTTGTTGTGGTAACCGATGTTATAGATGCCGTTTGTGCCGTTGGTTCTGTGACTGTGACCGGATATGCTTCTGTACATCCCGAACCATCTTTTATGGTAATATAATGAACACCCGCAGATAAATTATTATAAGAATGAGGAGACGTGGTTAAGTAAGAACCTAAACCAAGTCTATGTGAATATGTTCCACCATTACCACCTGTCATACTTGAGACTTCAATTTCTCCATCAGAACCTCCGTTACAACTCACAGATGACATAGTGAATGTTGCATTAGGGTCTGTTTTACTTAAAGTTACTGTACCTGTAGTACTACAATTTACACCATCTTTAACCCTCAATAGGTATGTCCCTACAGTTAGATTAGAAAAAGTACTATTTGACTGATAATTTATCCCGTTATTTATGGAATATTGATATGATCCATTACCCCCACTCGCTGTAAATGTTATTTCTCCGTCACTATCCCCATTACATGTTGGGTGGGTTACTGAAGTGGTGAAACTTACTGCTGTAGGTATTGTTATTGTTCTATCATATGTGTTTGTACATCCATCTCCGTCTTTTATAGTAATTGTATATGTTCCTGAAGATAGAGGTGAGTAAATTGTTGGACTACCTATTGTTGTATATGAACCATTCCCAATTTTTGATTCATAAGTTGGTCCGTTTCCTCCCGAAGGACTCGATACTGTAATCGCACCACTACCCGAACTACAAGTTGGGTTAGATGCACTTACCGTAGCTGATGGTGAAGATTTAGATAAGTTAACCGAAACTGAATCACTACACCCATTATCATCTTCCGCGTATAAAACATAAGGACCTGTGGTTAAACCTGTAACCGATATATTAGTTATTAATGTACCATTTAGTCTGTATGTATATGAACCTGAACCACCAGTGACCGTAAAGTTTATACTACCATCACTACTGTAACTACATGATGGGTGAGACAAACCTGTATATCCAACAACAACCGACGTTGGCTCTGTAACACTTCTACTGTACCCTCTTGCACAACCATCACCATCTTTTATAGTGATAATATGATTACCAACATTTACTGAAGTAAATGTATATGAATTAGATGAAAAGTTCTGATACGATCCTGTGTCTAATTTAACTTGGTATGTACCTCCATTCCCACCTGACGGATTAGAAACGGTTATTGATCCTGTATCTCCGTTACACAATGCGTTTGTTACTGAAATGGTTGCTGTTGGATCAGTCTTTGTCAAAGTGTATGAAACTGTACTTACACATCCACGACCATCCTTAACATATGCGGTACCACTTCCTACGGACAAGTTATTAAATGTATTACCTAAGTAATAATTAGACCCGTCAATAGAGTATACGTACGCTCCTGATCCACCACCCCCTGTTATTGTTACTGACCCGTCACTACTGTTTGCACAAGATGGGTGGGTTACTGACACACTACTAGTTACTGCTGTTGGTTGACCTAAAGTGTAAGAATAACTTCTACTACACTGTTGACTATCCCTAACCTGTATTGTGTATGTTCCAGCAGATTTATTTGTAAACGTTACTGCGGAACTAAAATTAGTCCAATTACCACTTTCAAATTTAAACTGATACGTACCACTGTTTCCACCCGTAATTGATGATAATGTGATATCACCATCATTACCTCCATTACATGAAGGTTCATTACTGTAAATTGATGCACTTACTTGTGTTTTTAATAGAGTTACTGTTGTTGTTCCAACACAACCATTACTGTCTTTTACATTAACCAAATAAACCCCATTTCCTAAACCTGTAAAACTATTTGAAGATTGGTAACCACTTCCAATATTATAAGTATATGATCCTGTACCACCACTACCTGTTACCGTTATACTACCATCAGTATCACCAAAACATGTTGGATTCATTGATGCAGTACTTGCAGTAACTGTGTTGTTTTCTGTAATGGTCTTAGTATAAATTCCTTCACAACCATCACTATCTTTAATATAAATACTGTAGGTATCTGGTGATAAGTCCTCATAAAGTTGGGTACCTGTTAAGTTAACATATGTTCCATTACTATTTAATTTGACTTGGTATGTTGCTCCCGACCCACCTGTTGGATTAGAAACCGATATTGTCCCATCGTCGTCACCATTACATACCACATTTGTGGACGTAATAGTTGCAAATGGTTTTGTGGTTGATAAAGTAACAGACCCAATACTTGAAGTACATCCATTACCGTCTCTTACTCTTACAGTATAACTACCTGTAGATAAACCTGTTTTTATATTTGATGAATACCAAGAACCATCAATCAGATATTCGTAAGATCCGTTACCTCCTGAAGCGGAAACAGTAATACTACCATCATTACCATCCCAACATGTTGGGTCAACATGTGTTTCTGTGAATGTTACCTCCGCGGGTTCCGTAATTGTTATACTATATGTTCTTTCACAACCATCACCATCTTTAACATAGATAGTATATGTTCCAGCCGATAAAGTTGAATATAGTTTATAATCAGTTAAAGTTTCGTAGGTTCCATCACTATTTAATTTGACTTCATATCCACTACCTGATCCTCCTATAGCTGAAGTTACATTAATCCAACCATCACT
>BCSF01000407.1_pt1 | contig 17551 bp, 36 predicted proteins | sample 1016431 | NCBI WGS metagenome assembly BCSF01 (sample SAMD00045685;SAMD00045686;SAMD00045687;SAMD00045688;SAMD00045689;SAMD00045690;SAMD00045691;SAMD00045692;SAMD00045684;SAMD00045690;SAMD00045691;SAMD00045692;SAMD00045684;SAMD00045685;SAMD00045686;SAMD00045687;SAMD00045688;SAMD00045689, study...
TCTCCGGAGCCAGCCATGTTGGCTAACTCTTCTTTAATAATAGTCTTAAGTTGATTTGCTGTAATCTTCATGTTATCTCATCCAAGTTTGGTAACCCGCAGCGTTTGTTGCGACTGCTACGTCATCACCCTTAAAAGTTCCGACGCTGATCGTGCCGGTCTCGGCACCGGTATCGTATCCCATGCTCTCATCTTTTACAAACCCATCGACAAGAGCGTCTAACTGGCCGATTTCGATGTCTGAGTCTTGGTTTACAAACTGCTGGGCGTTAAAGCCTACCTTTTTGAGCTCTTGCATGTAGTACTCAATGTTCTTTTCACCGTCAGGACTAGCCCAGGGGAGATCGTTGATGTCAACCAGGTCGTCACGAATATCTTGCAGTTCTTTCTCAAGCTCATCGGCGGAGATCTTGCCGTCATTGTCGGTGTCCATGTCGTTGTCAGACGCTGCGCGCTTGTCCAAGTGCATCTGTGCTGCAGTGACAACTACGCTATATTGTGGGTGGCCGCGGCCCATATCTTTGAGCACATCTGTGACCGACCTAGCTGTATAGAATTTGTTTTCAACGCTCCGGTTGGTGATCGACTTAGCTTCAGCGTGAGCCTCATCAAAGCTATTGTAAACCCTTGCATTAAGCATATTAGGCCAGAGCTCCATCCCGCCGCCGGAGAGGTCTGCAGCAATCATGTATATGTCATCGTTCTCAGGGTTATACATTTCTTTAAGAACTGCATTGAGCTCTTCTTTGATGATCTGTTGTAATCTTCCGCTTTTAATCTTCATGTTATTACCTACATACTTTCTGCTGCGTACAAGTTAAGCTGGTACTCATCGTCGTCAAATGCGTATCGAAGCTCTTCTTGCTCATCTCTTTCAAATGAGTAGAGTATTGCAGCTGCTAGATCCATAGCTACATCCTCAAGGTTTGCACCCGGGTTGTCCGCCATGTATTCTTCACCGGCGATCTTTGCTCTTCGACTGAGTTCGTCTTTGAGCCTTCTGGGATCGAGGCGTTCTTGATCGGCTTTACGGGCAGCAGCGGCCTTTTCTCTTTCAGGTCTGTCATAGACATCATCGATGTGTGCCTCAAGCTTTTCGAAATCGGCCGAGCTCAATTCGATGCTTCTCTCAGTTCCGTCTTTGTCATCACCGCGAACGGAAAGCTTAAGATCCCTAATGAAATCATCTACTTTGGCAGCAGGAATACCTCTATCGGTGCCAGCTCCGACGTAAAGCACCTCGCCGGTTTCAACATCAACGATATCAACCGTGCCTAAATCATCCTTGATATCTTCCAGTTCGGCCTCAAGCTCATCTGCTGAGATCTTGCCGTCATTGTCAGTGTCAAGGTCGTTGTCTGCTTGCTCGCTGAGAACTCGTGTGAGCTCCTCACGAATGATCTGTTGTAATCTGCCGCTTGTGATCTTCATGTTATCTTCCTTATTCGTACCCGAAATCTTTAGCAGTGCCAACGGCACGTGTCATGATGAAGTCTTCGCCGTGTTCTTCAACAGCGCGTTCAACCCAGCTAGGACGACCGCGCTTTGTGTATTGCTCAGGGCCAACCTTAACCATGATGATATCTCTAGCAACTTCCTGCGCAGAGACTTGACCTTCCTCAGGGCTGGCTGGATAATCTTCGAGTGCTTCTTCCATCTCTTCGTCAAAATCATCGAGTGGTGATCCTGGAGGTGCACCGCCTTCACCCCCTTGACGATCAGCTTCTTGCTCAATTTCTCGTACGATATCAGCTATGGACTTTGTCATTGGGACGTTGCGCTCGAGGACGTCCTGTACATCGTTGCCGTATTCCATCTCATCTTCTTTGCTCATCTTGCCAGAAGTGTAAGCTTCCAACCCGAGCATGATAACGTCTTTAACGATCGCCATGTTCTCAGATTCAATCTCACCTTGCGACATACGAGACGCTGATAGTCCTTGTTCAGACAGAGAGGTGAGCTCCTCCTGAATTATCTGCTTAAGTTTTGATGTTGAAATCTTCATTTTAATTCCTTTTATCTCTAAAGAGCCTTGAATACTTTTTCAATAGCATCGGCTCTTTGTTGACCTTCTTGATCTCTTATAAGCCTGGCAATCTTTGCTTTAACTGCTGGGGTCAGAGCAGCCTTGCGCTTTGATGCAACAGCTGCACGTGCACCTGCAACGTCTTTGGCACGGGCATCGGGGCCGCTCTGTGCGCCCTTCTTGCCAATATATCTTGTAATCAACGGGTTGCCTTCTGCCCATTCTTCGTCAAACATCTTTTCTTCGTTGCTTGCTTGCTCAGAAAGCTGTTCAGGGTTTTGAATTCTTTCGATCTCCTCACGGATGATCTGTCTAAGCTGTCCTGCTGTGATCTTCATTTATCTTCTCCTGCTTGGCGATCTTGCCATTCGAGTGAAATCTCATCTTCTGTTATTGGTCCCCCGGCTGCCCAGGTGTAGCACGTGCGTGCTGAGTGGCACTTAAAGCTATGCATCCAGCAGTAGCCCAAGTAGCCCTCGTCATCAGCAAGGGGCTCAGACACCGGGCCAGGCATGCATTCCAGCATACGAGGCGAGATATCAAAAGCCACGCAATTGCTGCAGCGTGACTGCTTAGCAACATCAACCGTGGTCTTCCAATGTTCTGCAGCACGTTCCCAATACTCCGTGTCAGCCAAGTTAAGTGGGCCGTACTGAATATACTCAGCTTCGATAGCAGAGTTTCGGTTTTCTGTGTTCAGCTCAAGATCTTGGGTGGGCGCAGGACAATCACTGTCTTTCTGCTCCGCGATGCGCTTTAACTCCTCGTTAATAATACGCTTAAGATCGAACAAGTTTATCTTCATGACAACGCTCCGCTAATAAGTATCATTTTACTAGGATAAATGCTATTGTTTTTCAATCCCGTGAACGTCGCCGTTTTCACCAATTCCAATTGTTACATGCAAATCTTTTGGAGGCAGGCCAAATTTAGCTCGAAGGCGTTGAGCTGCTTGCCACATCACTGGCTTGTAGTGTGCCTCAGACGGTTGACCTTTGACGCCTACAGATCCGTCACCTTCTCCCGATACACTGCTTACTTGACCGATTGTGTAATCAGGCCCCTCAAGCTCAGCTGCTGCCAGAAAAAGCTGGCGCTTCGCTTCTTTCTTTGATTTACCGCCTGATAAACCCTGTTCATCTCTGATCTTGTTAGCGATTGCTCTCACTTCGACGGGGGATATTATCGTAATATGAAACTTATCTTCACCGCCATCCCTTTGAATTCTATTGCTTATCATTGCCTCAGGCACAGAAGTTACATCACCGACCTGATCTTTGGGCACTGACCAACCTAGATAACCTTTCCAGATCAGATCGCCGGGCGTAGTTAAGTCATCTTGCTCTTTAAGAAGTCGGTTAAGCACTGCTTCCAGAACTGCTTCATTCTTTTTCTTCTTGATAGGTTCGCAGTTACTCACACGCCTACCGCTTTGTGGGCCGATCTTCGTCTTAACACCTGACTGTGCACCGGGTGCGAAACCTTTGCCGCAAGGGTTATCGTACTTACCTGTCTTGGGATCCTTGCGAGGTGGTCGGTAACGGGGGTGTTTTCTCTTCTTCTCGTCAAGAGATACATCCTCTGCTACTTTTTTAGTCTTGAGTTCTGGATCGGGTATTGTTCTCATTCTAAACTTCGTTATCTTCTTTTTAAATTCTGATTTATCGCCAATGAATTTTTTAGCTGCCTTAAGATGTTTTGCGATTTTTTGTTCAGCTTTGTTGGCACCATACTGGTTCAGATAGGCGAGCGCGTCTTCGATGAACACCCTGAGACCTCTTTCTTTAATCTTATTGAGAACTGCGGGCGGCAAAACGCTTGTCATATATCTAGCGATATGACCTGTTCCTCCCGCCAGCGCTTTTCCACCGACCAGAGAAGTTATTATGAGAGCAAGCGAAGCTTTGGCAGCTTCCTCATCACTTTCCAGGACGTTCGTTATAAGAACTGCTACAGCTGCGATCGAACCAATTCCGCCCGGAACATACGTAAGATAGTCTCCGTAATGCTTAATGTTCTTACCAAGATCAGGAAACTGCTTTATAAAGCCTATGGAGAGATCATTATAGAACTCGTAAACAGAATCCATCACACCTTCTTCAAGTACATGCGTTTCGTTCTTCTTCATCTTCTTTGTTTTCGCCTTCAGTTTCTCAAGATATTCCGACCAAACCTTATAAGCTGCGTTGAGGTTCTTCTTCTTCTCGGGATCCTTTGTTCTTTCCTTGGCAACCTTGGCACGCTGTTTCATAACCAGAGCTGCCTGCACCTTGTGGGCATGCTTTCGACGTGCTTTGTTTATGATTGCCCTGCCTTTTCTTGCAGTAGCTGCGTCCTTGAAACCTAGGCCGTGGATGGTGCCTTTGGGATCCTCGTCGGTGTAGAGATCTGAGTGTTTGGAGCTCTTGCGCTTCTGCCCCTTCTTGCGGGGTTTGCGTTTATCTGCTTCTTGTCTAAGATCTTCTTTTGACATCTCTATTACTTTTTAAGCTTGGTGCCTCTTGGTACTGAGGGTTTTCCGGTTGCAACAATGTGTGCAGCTTGAGCAGCTGCGTAAGGCTCTTTCGACCAATCGAAGTCGCCTGCTTCAACAGCTTTCTCAACAGACATGTCGTGCTTTTTAAGAGATGCTACTGACCCTGCTGAAGCTGTGTATTTCTTACCCTCGTAGTCACGCGTCATTGTTCCGTCTTCTCTCTTGGAGACTTTCTTTGCTTCCGCGATCTCTTCCCGGATGATCGCTCTCAAATCAGAAACTGTAATTTTCATTTCTTGCTTACATGCAGTAACTGCAAACAATAAGTATCATTTTATAGTCATAAGTTAACTACTTAATTAGTTCGATAGGGAAGGGCTGTAAGTAAGTCTGGTGCTCAACATACAGGTCTTCAAAGTGCTTAGAAAGATGTCGTATCATCATGACGGGAACAGACAGAGGAACTATTCCTTCCCGGTACTTATCTATCACGTCTCTCAGGTCTGACTTGGCGGACTCACTCAGGCACTTCTTAAAGTACCCGTAAAGATGCATCAGGACGTTGTGATGTTTTCTTGACGTAGATGAGTAAGATAAGGCTTCTGCGTGCATCGCTTTGTACTCATCATAGACAGCATCAACACCCGGGGTCATATCAGCAATGAGCCTTCCAAGCTCTCTGTACAACGTCTCATGGTGTGATCTAATCAGAGTTTTGTTTTGTGTGTGGTACTCGATTAGACTTGCTGCTGATAGATTATTTTCAACTTGCTGCAGTCTGCTCTGGGCGAAAACGCGTGTGAGGAAGTCGTACCTAAGGTTCGCATCGTTTAGTCTTCCCTCTGTTTCAATAGGCATGTGCGGATATGCTGCCTTCAGAGCCTGTGTGAATAGACCCGCTGAAGATCTTTTGGTCACGCCTCGAGCATCTGTAAAAGTGGCTCTGTTCAAGCCGCACGACGGAGACTTTGCCTTGACAACAAACCCGTGAATTCCTAGCATTCTAGGATCTGCAACCAATCTCTGTACTGCTTTGTCCAGCTGCTCGGTGTAATCATTGCCTGTGTGGTTTCCAAGCAATCTGGTCCCATCTGGTGATTCGTGCAGCGACATTGTTTCACGAGGAGAAGACATGCCTGATTCTACCTCAGGGCAGACGACATGAAAGTCGACATAGCTTCCCAGGTCCTCGACTATGAACTTGCTCCTGCAGTGACCCCGATCGTACCGAACGTTATTGCCTAGCAAGCAAGAACTAACGCCTATTCTAGGCAAAGTGTGTTTTCCACTGGCACAACAAGCTCTTTTCTGAACCATGCTTGGCTGTTTTTGTCAATGCCTATAAAATACTTTTCATTTATTGGATCAAAACCCAAAACTCGTCCTTTTACTTGCTCGAATCTTTCATGTGCAATACAGACGACAGATGTTCCAAAAGGAAGCGTGCTAGACATAATTTTACCTCTTCGAAATATATTACTCCGAAAAAGGGAATTGTTAATCTCCGCCTGACTCAATGTCTACGGCGTACTCAACGTCTAAAGCGATTGCCTCATCGACGGGTGGAAGCTCAGGCTCACCTTCAAAAACCCAAGTCAGCTCTTCAGCATCGAGAGTCTCTTTTTCCATCAGACCTTCAGTCATTAAATCGACCTTGTCTCGATTGGCTTGCAAGATGTCTTGCGCTTCTCTCATGCAAAGCTCGATGATCTTGCGGATCTCGTCGTCCATCTTCTTCGCAGTCTCATCACTGCAATCAGTACTGCGAGTCATTGCCATCTCTCTGCCCAAGAACACGTTCTCATTACCAGATCCCATGTAGACCGGGCCAAGAGAGGACATGCCAAAGTCTCTGACCATTCTGGATGCGATCTGCTTGACGCGCTTGAGATCGTTAGATACGCCTGTTGTGGACCCCTTGATGCCGTAGTACATTCTCTCGGCAAGATATCCACCTAGCAGGACCTTGATTCTGTCTTCGTACTCTTGCCAAGTTGAGGAGTACTTGTCTTCTTCGGGAATCTGCATGGTGACACCAAGAGCACGTCCGTGCGGAATGATGGTAACTTTATGCAAGGGATCTGAAGTCTTTGTGTAGTACGCAACGACTGCGTGTCCTGCTTCATGTCTAGCGGTTGCTAGCTTCTGCTCCTCAGACATCACCATCGATTTTCTTGGTGCGCCCATCGTGATCTTGTCTCTGGCTGTCTCAAAGTCTCTTTGGGAAACTCTATCAGAAGATCTTCGTCCGGCCATGAGCGATGCCTCGTTGATCAAGTTAGCAAGATCAGCACCTGAAAATCCGGGCGTAGACTTGGCAACTGTTTTCAAATCTACTTCAGGATCAAGCGGCACGTCCTTGGCATGCACCTCAAGAATCTTTTGGCGACCGACGATATCCGGCAAGGGAACAACAACTTGTCTATCAAATCGACCAGGACGAAGCAGGGCAGGATCTAAGACGTCAGGTCTGTTAGTAGCTGCAAGAACAATGATACCGCTGTTCTCTTCAAAGCCGTCCATCTCTACCAGCAACTGGTTGAGTGTTTGCTCTCTCTCATCATTTCCACCGCCCATGCCGGCGCCACGTTGACGGCCGACTGCATCAATCTCGTCGATGAAGATGATGCAGGGTGCATTGTTTTTAGCTTCGTTAAACACATCTCTCACGCGACCAGCACCGACACCCACGAACATCTCAACGAAGTCTGATCCGGACATGCTGAAGAAGAATACATCTGCTTCACCGGCGACTGCCTTTGCCAACAGTGTCTTACCTGTTCCTGGCGGGCCTGAGAGCAGGATTCCTTTTGGCATCTTACTGCCGAGTTTAAAGTACTTAGATGGATTCTTGAGAAAATCTACTACTTCTTCCAGGTCTTCTTTTGCTTCATCGCAACCTGCAACGTCTTCAAACCTTGTGTCGTTTGCACCCGGAGGAATGACTTTATGTTTACTCTTGTTGAAATCTAAAGTTCTGCCTTGTGCCCTGCCCATGCGACTAAGGAACATCCAAATCAACACACCAATAATAATAAAAGGCAGGAAATTAATTATAGCAACCCAAAATAAGGACGGACCTTCTTGCGGCTTAATGACCAGCTGAATCTCTGGGTGGCGCTTCTGCATCAGCTCTAAGAAACTCTCTGTGACTGGACCCACTGTGACTAGCACGACGGCCTCGTCAGGCTGCTTTAGCTCCCACTTATCGCCGTTTATTGTGAGAATTGCTGGATCTTCTTCAGAATGTTGGCTATCCTCGATGACTTTCACCATCTCAGTATAGCTTACGTTCTTTCTAGTCCTGTCAGAGCTGCTTGGCACCGATAGCAGTATAAAGATAGCACCAATAGCAATTAGCCAAACAATAAACGTTTTAGATCTTAACAAGTTCAAAGTCAAAACTCCGTTAAATTTTCATAGACAAAAGTAAGTATGGTTGAAATCCTGTAGGGTGTTCAAATTATCTGGTCTGGACCAGCGCTTTTATAGTGGTTTTTGCCGCAATTTTACCTCCTGACCTGTGGTAGCCATTTGAGATCACAAAAAATTTTTCATCAGTTAGAGCTTGCCCGTCTTGCTCACAGCAAAAACTTACGCTCACATCGTAAGATTGACGTGTATCAGGTATTCTTTGCTCTGTTATCACGGGAAATTCGTTTCTTCCCCCGGACATCTCTCTCAAATCATCTATCAGTAAATTTAGAGACATGAAATGGTGAATGCCACTCTCAGCGCTCATTCTAGATACTTTAGCACGACGTGTATTTCCAGCGATCAGCATGTCGTCTCTTGTCGAAGCCCAAAGGCCCACAACCATTGAAGTGATGATTACAAGCATCATCAGAGTGACTGCTAAGGCGTAACCTCTTCTCAAGGGTTCACCTGAATGTTGATGATCACGTTTCGTCTTTCAGGTTGCCCCTGATTTGCGCCCTGATTTCCGGGCGAAGTAGCAAGCGGAAGATTGTCCTCTATCCACTGGCTTGTTCTCTGTTGACATCTTCTCTTGCCATATCCGCCCCGAATGCACATTTGCTCCATAGACTTCACTGTCTCGCAGTAACATCTAAGCAAGTGTGCGCGTAACTCTGTAGGTGAGTATTGGTAAGTGACTCCTCGCGGAACTCTAACGTTCGACCCGGGCAAATAGCTGGGGCATACAATAGGGCGATTAGGATGAAAGAAAGGCTGTGGTGATGCCAAAACAATACTGAGAAGCGTGCTCATGATCATAATAGAATATTACTCTGCACTGTTTGAATTTACATTTATCAGAACGATTGGAGTGCAGACCCGTGTATTCGAATTTCTTTCCCGCAAAAATCAACCACGTAATAAGGATGCTCGTCTTCTACTACTTTACCAAATGGACATATCATAGGCATTAATTCCCAGACATCGCATGAAACCCTTTGATTTACATAAAACTTGAATTGATTATTTGTCATTCTTCAACTCCAGCTCTTCTTCTCCGAACTCAAGAAATTTATTGTCTATAAGAACGATCCAGGTTTCGCTTGACTCCTCGTAATAAGCCGGTGCTTCTTTAACGATTACGCCTGACTTTCCAACTAGCATCTCTGACTTGGTGAGAAAACTTGGGTAGTAGTCGGGAAAAGGCTTGACAACAACGAGATCACCCGGTTTCACTTAATTGCATCCTCTTCCATTTGCGCTGTTTCCTCAGTGCAAGCACACCTTGTGTCAAATTTCCGATGAAGATATGACCGCAGATAATACCACATGCGAGCCAGTCTCCGTGAAGGGCAACCATATAAACAGCAGCAATAGCGCCCGTACTGAAATACCAAAAGCAGGCGGGCACATTGATAGCATCTGCTGTGGGAGAATCAACGATCGCCTTGATCACCGGATAGTACCAGAGATAGTTTAGGACCTGCGTTACAACATACAGTCCGATTAAAAACTCTATTGGAGTCATCAAGCCTTCTTTCGATTTTTAATGTGGCCCGTTTGATGGATCTGAACCTGTGAAGCTCTGATGCGTCTCATCTCACCCTCATGTAAGACGGTCACAATCTTCTCCCAGGTATTGTACTCTTTCGCAACGATACCGTATTTCCACTCTGATAGCTCTTCAGTTCGATGATTTAAGATATCACGAAAGCGGATCATGTCTCCTTCTCTCATTTTGCGCTGTTTCCTCTCGATACTATTCTAATCAGATGCGGTGGAAAGTATCTCCTTTTTCCTTCTAAAAGCACTTCATATCCCGGGTTAACTTGAGGTGAGTATTCTCTAAGGACAAGCGCGTGCTTTGGCCGATAGGGATCTGAGTGGAATTGTGCTATTATGTACACTAGATCTCCTGGATTAGGTCTATCAGGGCGTTTCATCATTACAGACTTCGCAATCTAAAGAATGTACCCACTGCGGTTCTCCATCGATGAAAACCCAGCAGAACGTAGCAGTGAGATCTGTGTCCTCTATGATCACACCTAACTGCCCGGCGAAGATGCCTCCAGAGACTCTTATCAGGTCACCTTCCCGATATCTGTACGAGCCTCCAGTCAAATGTCCTCCACGCCTTTATCTTACCCTGGTGATCTAGCACTTTTATAATACCAAGATTTAAATTAGACTTAACTATTATTCCTGCTGTTCCCGCTAAATGAACGCTCTGATAGCTTGTATCTTCTCTTACGACAAAAACTACTAGATCGCCGGGCTGCACATAATAATCTATTTTGCAGCGCAGTAAAGGTTAAATGGGATTCCACCACTTTGGCACCTGCGTTTTCCATTTTGCAAAATGAGATTTGTACTCTTGATAGTATTTTCTATATGACTCAACAGGGTCATCAGACTTAGCGTCTTCGGGCATGCATATTGGGTGGGCGGTAAAGCTCTGGCTTGGCAAATCAGGTATATTTTTAGCTAGCCATAAGTGCACAGCTTCAGACTTATGAATCTTGTGATAACGGTCTGTGTACTCCTTGCAAAGATAAAGACCCAGCTTTGAGTGCCACTTATAGTTCTCAGTTGATTCTGCAGTCCAGACTGTGCATGGATGTCGGGCGTGTGATAGCTTCCAGGGTGGCTGATCTTGAGACGGCATATTCTCGAAGAGCCACTGCTGAGCATCGCGAACTCTCTTGAAGTCAGAAAGGGAAAGGTCGTTTTTTCTGAGGTGTGACATCCAGTGGGCTGCACACATCATCTGCGCGCTTTCAAGCACCATCTTTACGACATGTTTATCGCAGTGATATTTTGCTGCGAGCTCAGGATCTCTATCCAATACAAAAATATTCACGTATTCTCCGTGTGATCAATCTTCGACAAGCCTAAGCATGTCTTTGCGAACTCCAAAAGTTGCACCGTCTTCTCTCACAAACCTAACGTAAGAGTATGCTGCCACTCTTTTCATTGTTTCTGCCGGGGCATTCTTCCAGAAGTCAGATGCTGAAACATCAGGATCAGTGATCGTTCCGTGCATCTTTTCATTAACAGTTGACACTACTTTAGCACCGACAACCCATCCTTTTGGTGTTTCGGGCTTTTTAGGTTTTGCTTTCTGTGCAGGTTTTTTCTTGCTTTTCTTTTTGCTCATGCTTGACTATCTTCAAAAATCTCGATCTCAAAGCTCTGAAACCAGACGGGTGCACCATTCACGAGAACATTGTACACCAAATAGTTCTCCATCCCGTCAAAAGACATGTGACGACGCTTATCAATAACGACGCCCTTTTGGCCTTTCCATGTTGACATTCCTACGATCACCACTATCTGTCCTACTTCAGGCTCAATCAATGCCTTCAGTCTCCCACCACTCTTCAAACGAAGTATCATACCAGCCCGGAATAATTTTGTTCATGACTAGCACGTCAATCACAACGTTGCCTTCTTCGTCACAATATATTTCAGTGATGACCGCAGGAGTAAGTTCCGGTCTTTGCACCAGCTCTCCGTTAGCATCGTTCCCTGTCCAATGAATTGGGCCGGCATACTTGTTAGCTCTTTTCGCGAACCGAACAAGGTCTCCTACTTTAAATTTTAATTCTTGATCAGACACAAGTAGAACTCCGAGCGTTCTATTATACCTGCGTTTGTAGTGTTTGTTTTACGCCGTCGGTGGCTTTCTCAACCACCTTGGAAGTGAGCTCTAGCTCTTGACTGAACTTATACACGCCTGCCTGAATTGCAAGAAGCTCAGTGGGATTGAAGGTTCTACCAGATGTTGCCAACTTAATGATCTTGTCCATCTTGCCCTGCCCGGATACGACACTGCTTAACACCTTGGTTAGCTGTGTATCTCTTGTCTTTTCCACCGGCAAGTCCTGTTTAATCTCAGCAGGTTTCTGCGTGGAAATGGTGTTATCCATCCCAGCTTGTGAAGAAGTTTGCTGCAGAACATCCTGGAAACTCTTGGCAGCATCCTGCGGCTTAACCGCTTGGTTAGCCTGGGGTATCTGGATGTTTATGCCTGGAATATCCATTATCGAATGTTATTGATGGAGTTCTTGGTGGTGTCGTGCTTCGTCTTCAACACGTTGGAGATCGTGCTGTATTGACGGTTCTCGCCCTGCATCTTGTTCTGCAGGTTGAGATACTGCAAGTTGAAGCTCATCTGCATCTCCTGCATCTGCCGTGTCTGATCCATCAAGGATTGAGTAGCTGAACCTTGAGAGCCGTTGGTCGGTGTGTTCAAACCTGGAGCCTGGCCGGGAACATTCATCGTGCCGCCGGCTGCGTAGTCACCGATCGCACCTGCAGCGTGATTAACTGCTGTGCTCACAACTGCTCCGCCAGGAATGAAGGGAGCTGCAACTCCGACCGCGCCTGCTACTGCACCTGCGCCGCTTGCTACGCCTCGACTGACCATCGATCCGAAGTCGTTACGTGGAGTTTGCCGGGTGCTTTGAGGTTGAGAGTTAAGTCGGATTGAACCGCCGTTGTTAAGCCTATTGATCGTGGACATCTCTGTTTCCTTACTTGATGTTTCTAATGGAAGTCATGCTCATGTCGTGCATCGTCTTCAGCACGTTGGAGATCATGTCATACATCTCCTTGCGCTTGTTCATCGCTTGCTGGATCTTGAAGTTGATCACTGAGCGGCTGTGATCGACATCACCGGAGGCTTGCTTCTTACCGAAGAGGGAGTTACCTATTCCTCCGCCAAAAGCCGCACCAAGTCGTGAGCCGATCGGGCCGCCGACCAGACCGCCGAGCATACCACCACCGAGGGAGACAGCCTTCGAAGCGAGTGACTTGAATGCGGACTTGATGCCGCCAAAGATGCCGCCCTTCTTCTTGCCCTTCTTCAGAGATTCATACTTTTGCATGAGGGACTTAAGCTCTTTCTCGGAGTCGCGCATCTGCTTGAAGAGGAAAGCTGCGAGCATGTCTTCAAAGGAGGCGCCGGGGCCGACCAGTGACTCCATGTCACCGCCCTGCTTCTTAATCTGACCTCTGAGCAGGTTTGTAGCAGTTTCGCCTGCTGATCGCATGAGATTCATGATCTCACCGTCAAGTGCTTGCAGCGCGGAGTTCATCGTGGTTCGACCAGGATTCTGCGCATATGTGTGCCCGTGCAACCGGCGTGATCTTGCCAGTGCCTGGGAGGGGCGGGCAAGAAACTGCTGTGTGGTTTGACCTGAGAAGAGATCTTTCCAGTTCTGCGCTGCGCCTGAGATATTGAATGTCGCCAGATCGAGCTGCGCTCCTGCGACGTCACCTACTGCGTCCGGAAGGCCAAGCTTATCTAATGCCTTGTTAAGGCGCGTTCCGAGTGAATTAATTCCATTTACCATCTAAAGGACCTCCCATTCCTGTATGTCCTATATAGATTACCGGCAGTTTTTCGGAAAAGTTTCCTATTTTTTTCACTTTTTTTTATTTTTTTAAAAAGGTATGTGGCGGTCAGCATCTTCCGCAGGGAAAAGCTCGATGGTGTCGGCATAGATGCGGTTGCCGTCTGAGTAGAGCACCTCGTAATCCCACTCGTAAGTTTGATCGTTGTGATCCGTCCACTCGACACCCACAGCGATGACCATCCCATATTTGCCAACGGAGGTGTCATACACCATGTCACCGATTTTCACTTACAACCTCCGAAATAATCGTCGCATGATGTTCCCACCACCAGCACATTTCCCCTTCGGCAAGAACCTGTATGCGGGGGCGATGCTCGGATGCTGAATCAACACACACAACAACCCCAATAGTTTGTGCTTTATTGTCTACTCTTACCAAGTCACCGACTTTCATTCTTTGTTCTCCTCACGAAATATTCCGTTCTCTTCAGTAAGAACCATAACTTCGTATTTATTGGTGAGGATGTTCCACAACTCTTTTCCAGCAACAGAACACTCTTTTCCAAAATAACCTTTCAGCCATTGATGCCGTTCCCAAGAGTTAGGCATAGGAACAAAAATAGAACCTGCTTCATTGTTGGTTCTTATGAACTGACATTGTTTCATTCTTTATTCTCCGCAAGTTTCTCAAATGCTTCGCTGTGTTGTTCCATTACTTTATGTGCTGCTTTGACAGCGGCAGATTCAACTTCATCAACCATCTTGTTTATTTCTTTCTGTTTTGCGATTTTCTTCAACCATTCTATCTGTTCTTCAACTCTTTCTGGTGTGTTGCCGCCATTCAGCATAATCGGACGACAGGTATCGCAATACCCCTCTGGTCCGAGACTCTTTTTACAAGGAGAGCCGCAGGCATCGCAACTCCACGGAATATATCCTTCTTTACTATCATCAGTGTTCATTTTCTTCTCTCCTAAAAAGGTGTTAGGCAACCAGACCACCTAACTGACTGTTTCCAGCCCCACCCGCTACAATCGGGGTAACTTCATTTGAAGGAGTGGCAGGGTTTTCACCTGCAATTGACCGAGTATTCCCTTGTTAGACTCTTATTCCTCGATCCAGGTCGTATATCATCTCAGTAGAACCTTGCGTAATACCGCCTCACTCCTATTAGATTATAGCACAATCCTAAAGATTGTATAGCGCTTAAGGCTACCCTAAGTGGTTACCTTTTGCCCTTCGTGACTTTCATTCATCACCCTTAGCTTTCTGACCTTCCACACTCGCAAGCCGTCCCTTGTCATTAGCTCTGCGACAGGTAACAGGCCACCGAAGTGAGGCGCGTCCAGCTCAAACAATCGCACAACCAAACCGACATATCTCCGGGGTGAGTTCTTTCGACTGACGAGATCGCCCGGTTTCACGGGATCATGTCCTTACCTACGCCAATACCAGCTCGGATCATAAGCAGCATTGCAGTTGAACCGATCATCATTGCTGCGGCAGAGACAGCGCACAGCTTCAGCCTGATCTTCATATCCTTTTGATCGATGAAGAACAGCACACCGGGAAGATTTAAAAAGGGAAGTGCCAAACCCAAAAACGCCTGCGTGATGATCCAGTCATGCACGATGGCATAGCTATACCAATTGGCCCAGAAATCTGTGATGACAGTGAGGACGAACACGGTAGCATACATGTGGGCATTCATCCACGACCAGAGTTTGCTACTGGCTGTCACGTTTACCCTTCTTCGGCAAGTAAGGCCTGATCCAATATGCAAAGATGTGATATCCGAAGTCGAACACCTGCTTTAACACGGGAAGGCGACTGAATGCCACAGTCCTTCTGAACCCGATCTTCTCGTACATCTTCCTGAAGGTTTCGGCGCCGACTGTCTCTTTACCGTCGAACTCACCGATCATCTCAATGTCAAAACTGCCGTCATTGTTGAAGTCAGGGTCGCTGATGTCGACGAACTCGATGCCGCAAGCCTCACCCTTGCCCCTGATCATGTTGATCTCTAGCGAGCAGACGTGGCAACTCTCGTCGTAGTAAACTTTATCCTTCACTGTGTTCCACACTTTCATAGTCGCAGTAAGTTAGATTTTCCCTGTTCTCAAAATCAACAAGGATTGTACTTTGATTGGCGTAGAACCTGACTATCTTTCCAGTTCCAAGCTCTGGCTTACCGATCACAGTTACTTCATCACCGATCTTCATCTATTACCTCCATGCGCCACCAGGGCTCATCAAAATGTCCGAAGACCCACCTTCCGGACTCGTTGTAAAATATTAATGCACACGTCTTTTCTAGTACTGGGTAGCCCTCGTCACGCACATACAATCCGTGCCCAATGCATTCTCCGTCCCTTGAGATTATCCTGACGAGATCACCCGGTTTCATCAGACTCCCGAAGATCGTCGTAGATCTGCTGCACAACTTCAGCTGGAACCCATCCTGCAACATCTTCATGTTCTGACCAGTGTTCGGCCCACGGTTTGGTTTTCATGCCAGGCTCCATAAACGGATTTAGCCACGCTCCGTGCTTGCTAAATATTGCTACTTCAAACGATTCATACTCGTAAGGAGAGAGGCCACCCATGCGCGGTGTGGAGTAATTTGACTTGCCAGCCTGGATTGACATCTTCATTCCTTCACGTAGTGGCAGGTGTGCTCCGACTCTTCCATCACGTCCGGGTCTTAACATGTAATGACGAAAATCAAGTATCACTCACGACCTCCAGCTGGCTGCAATAAATCCACCATCTACCCTCTGCAAAAAGCACAAGCGCATGATTATAGCCTACGTCATCTTCAATTATATCGACTACTATTCCCGGTGTATTAGGAGTATCTCCCGAAGAAAGACCATAGGCTTTACTGTCAGCTCTTAATTGAACGAGATCACCTGGGCTCATGCTTCTTTACACGCCAGAAAGAGGTTTCCCAGATCTCCAGCTTTCCATTCGTCAGAGTATGATAGGTGTGTTCCCAATGTTTATTTGATTTTCTTACAATTTTTACGAGCAAACAAGGCTTTGTGACAGGAAGGCCTTCAAGAGAATAGACTACGACTATGTCTCCCGGTTTTAGCTTTTCCAATCAAGTCCTCCTTTTGTCTCCTCGTTAGCTTTTTGAACTGGTATTCAGCTTTAGATGCTGATGACCTACATTCATAAATATGCGAGTAGATTAACTTGACTGGACGGCGACTTCTGGTGTACTTCGCTCCTCTGTTAGTTTCGTTGTGCTCTTTGATTCTTCTTTGCAAATCTGTTGTGATGCCTGTGTAGTAAGTGCCGTCTGCGCATTCAACTACGTACATGAGCCACTCAGCGCTCACTTACCACCTCGACCTCATCGCGATGCATGTAGAATTTCTCACCGGTTTTCGGGCAGGCAAGATAGACGCACTTAGGAACTCCGTTGCCCCAGCCCACACGAGCGTGTGCTCTCGCTCTCAGCACCAGGTACGTGTCACCCATCTCAAGATCAATCCAGTGAGACCGCGGGGCAATCTTGGGTTCTCCTGCCGAGTCGTGCCACTCAGTGAGGCCGGCGTCGATATCACTTCTTAGCTGCTGACGCCACTGCTCTCGCTCTAATTCCGTAGTTGAGCGAAAACCTTGCGGGCTGTTCCAGTCGCCAAACTTAGACGCTTTGGGTCTAACAAGATCACCCTTTTTCATTGTACCACCCTATCGTTCCTCTAATATTATCGCCGTAAAGTGACACAACTGGAGTGCCCTTTCCGTAGCCTTTCGGCTTCTTGACCCACAGAAACCTGTGAGCTTTCCACGTTTTGCCGTTTGCGAACTCTTGCTGGTACGGTCCGATGTATTGCACAATCCCCGCAGACTTATGGAGCCAGTAACTGAATGTGTAGACTTTGCCGGGCTCGAGGTCTTTGACATAGACCTTACCGCTTTTTCTTCTCACTCAAAAACCTCTCAAACATTTCGTGTGCAGCGTAGAAGCAGGTTCCGCAATCATCTCCGATACCCGACTTCTCAGAGTACACAAAGAAATCATCTGCGCCTTCCGATATCGCTTTTCTCCTCTCTTCCTCCGTTCGAGCGTTGGCCTTCCCCCATCACCTCTCTCCCCTTCTCATGCTGTGCAACTGTTCCCCTTTCCCCACACTGTGTCCCCCTCCTTTTCCTCTGGTTGAAGCTGATCATCTGTCAATATTACTTGGACGCTGCGGTTCTCCAGCTCCCTCTTCTCGGAGTTCCTAGATTGGTCTGGGTCCCCCTCCTGTATCTGAGG
>BCSF01000408.1_pt1 | contig 17525 bp, 24 predicted proteins | sample 1016431 | NCBI WGS metagenome assembly BCSF01 (sample SAMD00045685;SAMD00045686;SAMD00045687;SAMD00045688;SAMD00045689;SAMD00045690;SAMD00045691;SAMD00045692;SAMD00045684;SAMD00045690;SAMD00045691;SAMD00045692;SAMD00045684;SAMD00045685;SAMD00045686;SAMD00045687;SAMD00045688;SAMD00045689, study...
TGTGACCAGTCCCAACTCATTATAGTTTGCCTCTCCCGGGCCCCTTGTCATACGAAATAGCTTTAAATGCCTTTTCAAGATAATCAGCAGCCTTTGTGATCTTGGACTGAACCCACGGCTCAAGATTCTCATCGTCCTGCAACATGTCATGAAGCTGTTGTGCCTGTGCAGCCATATGGTAAAGCGATCGCTTGGCCATCTGACCTTCGTATCCGTCTGGATCCTTCTCGTAGTTATTCGAAGCTGGGTCTAATTGATTCATCTGTGGCATTTCAAGCAAAACAGACGAGCCGTTTAATTCTTCAGCGATCATTTTTTTAAGTTCGTTTTTTGTGATTTTCATCTTATAGTCCCTTGTCTTGATAGTGTTTAGCAAGTTTGAGAGTGATTGCTTTCATTAATTCATCATTAACGGAATCCTCGTCATCGTATAGTTCTGCTGTGCTTATCAACAATTTTAAAAGTTCTCCGGGCTCTGAAATCTTTTTTAATGCAGAATCTAGAGCAGATCCTCCTTTGCTTTTAATTACATCCATAACAGCCCCCGGATCGCCACCCAGCTCCTCGGAAGACTTTATTTCCTGCTCTTGTTCTTCAAGTCCAATTCCACCACCAAAATCAGCATATCCCATGCTGTAGTAGTTCATGGCACCTGAGCCACCCATTCCGTAAGGCTGCTGCTCTTTGTCAGGAGCCACAACACGCTGATCAGGCATTGGATGAGCGCCAGAACCTTCAAGGCTGTTCAGAGCCTTTCTAAGGCACGCAGACGCCTTGAAGGCGTGCTCGTAGGCATCGTCATAGATCGGCTCGTCAAGAGCCTCTACGAGCTTCTCAGCGGCTTCTCTGGCTGCGAGAGCAACATCATAAAGTCTGTTCGCTTCTGGGTCGCCCTTCTCTTGCTCAGGAGTATCTGTATCAGCTGCAGGCATTCGATGCGGCACACCTTCGGGAGCAGAAGGTTCGTTGATGCCGCCGCCTGTGAACATTGCTTCTCTAACGAGAGCTTGAAGTTGTTTGTAATCAATAGTCATTTTAGCTCGCAGGCTCCGTAACAGAGAATTTTCTTCTTAGATCTTGAATCTTTTTTCGTACATCGGCTGGCATTTCTCTTGCTTCTTCGCTGTATGGGTCATAATCTGTTAGCAAAGCGGAGATATCATATTCCTCTGGTTCATCGGGCATTTCTATTTCTGGCGGCTCTTCTGTGGCTGCATCGCGCCCTCGGCGCCGCAACTTTCTTCTATCTGCTCGTCTCTCAGACCCTGTAGGATCTGGATACATCCCTGGAACCAATGATCCTTTACCCATCGCTTCCTCTATCTCTTCTTTTACTATTTTCCGGATTTTATCTATTACAGACATTTTGATTTCTCCCATACGTTAATTAGTCTTGATGACCATGAGGTTCCATGTAAGGATGATCTTTGAGATATTTTTCCATTTTTTGCGAGCCCTTTACACCAGCTTCCTGAAGCTTGTTAGCCCACATGGACAACATTGTCTCGCGTATTTCTTTATCTCCGGGGACAAAGTTTGCTTTGATGCCTGCTTCTTGTGCTGCCGCAATCTCTTCTTCGTCATCGTCCCAATGTTCGATAACACCAAGAGATAAAAGAGTCTCAGCCTTCAAGTCTCCATTTGTGTAGTGGATAGACTTGACTGGAAGATTCATATCGGCAACCAATTCCTCTGGTTCTGGGGCTGTATCCCAAGGGTATTTGTCTCCTGTGCGCTTTGATCGGGAAGTAACAATATAAACAGTCTCGCCAGCTGCAGCGAGTTCTCTTAGTTTGGCGATGTTCTCTTCGTGAGGTTTATCGTATATGGTGCTGAATTCAGGATCTTCAGGGTCTGTCTTATACTTGATAAGGGTCTCATCATAATCAAACGAGTAAGCGCCTTTCTTTTCTTCGTTTAGGAACCTCTTCCAGCTTTCAAGGATAAGTTTCATTTAGCAGTCCCCACATATGCATTTAATTTAATCGGTTTGAAATCATTTTTTAAGAACGCAGCAAATGTACGATGGCGCCCGCCGATAATGTCAACAATCTTTCCACCTTCCATTTTAACGATAACTGGTTCGTGATCTCCTGTGCCCAAACCTGGAAATCTCTGCATCATATCTGCATAGCGTCTTTCTTGATCAGCTTTGGGAAAACCAGGGTTCTTACCTTTGTACTTATCCATCAGGAACTTACGCTCCTTAACACCAACGTCTTCCCAGGATATATCAAGAATCTGAGCATCTTGTGCCCAGTTAAGATTATATCGATCGTACCAAGCTTTGCCGTACTCATCGGTGGTTAGTATCTTTTCTAGCCCCTGCTCCTCAATGTCATCAGCTCTGTCTTCGAGAAACGATCCAAATCCCTCACGCTTCATATCGCCAAAGACATGGTCAGGCATTGAAGGAAAGAAAACAGAACGCACTTCTTCGGGCGTGTAGACTTTTGCCTCTGTAAGATACTGCCGCCAGCTTTCAAGGATTAGTTTCATCGTAGCTTGTCGATATCCTTTTTAGCAGCCCTAATCTGAACTGCTGTGACCAAGCATTCTCCAAACAAAAGAATCTCTTTTTCGTGTGCATTGGGATTTAGTTTATTAATTCCAAACTCGTCTTTGTATCGCCCACCCTTATACTTTGCAAGAGCAGTGGTGCCCATAAAGTAGCCGGTAGCACAGTTGGAGTACAGTATTACTGGCAGTGTGCCTGATACAGCCCGAGTGGTAAAGTTTCTTGCTTCCTTCCACACGTTCGTCCAAGAGCTAACGTTGCCGTATTTGCCTTGGGGCTTGTAAGTTACTGGTTCTATTTCAACCGGAGCGTTAAAATCAAGGCTTCGTTCGTCAGGAAGGTTTTCTAAAGTCTGAGGTGCGTTCTGCTCTAGCCAAGAAAGCGGCAACCGCAAGCCTCTGTAGACTTTGCCTTCGTTACATCGTCGGAACACATCAGAATACTTATCAGAATCTAAAATGCTTTTCATTGCGGCGACTGCTTCGTCGCTTAATGGTGCGATCGCTCCAAAGTGATTGTGAAGTTGTTTATACAACTCTTCTTCAATATCGGTGTCTTTCTCACTTGAAGGGTGTCCAGCAATTGCGGAGGGCCAAACAAATTTTCCAAGATCTACGTCTTCTGCGATATACTTTCGCCAGTTTTCAAGGATAAGTTTCATTACTTCTCCTCGATATTGCTTCTGTCCTGCCAATCGTGTGACGTCTCGTCTGAGTCAATAGGGCCACCAGCAGCCCAGGTATAACAGGTTCGTGCGCTGTGGCATTTAAAGTTGTGCATCCAACAGTATCCCAAACGACCTTCCTCATCTTCAACTGGTCCTGGCATGCATTCATCCATTCTAGGAGAAATATCAAACGCAGCACAATTGCCGCAGTTTGATTCTTTGGCGACATCAATGGTTGTGTTCCAATGATCTGCCAATCTATCATAATATGCTTCGTCCGCAAGATTAAGTGGACCATACTGGATGTGCTCTGCTTTGATGGCAGAGTCACGGTTTCTTGTGTTTAATTCAAGATCCTGTGTGGCAGGAGGGCAAATGTATTTCTTTGCCTCTGTAAGGAACTTATTCCAGTTTTCAAGAATGAGTTTCATGGCCTACCACTTCTTGCAAGACCAGTAGCGTGCCTTTGTCTTCGGACCAGGGTTGTCACAGTTGTGTCGTGCCCGGAAGTTCTTTCTAGCTTTAGGGTTGCTCTTGCGGATCTTCATTGTCTTTTCGCCCTTGGCTTTGGCGCTGGATCCACCGTGACCAAAGTTAACTTTCTTGATATTTCCGGTCTTTGGATCCTTGACATAAACTTTGAACTTCTTGACATCACCACGCGTTGGTTTGTTAAGTGTAACTTTACGTCCCCGATACTCTGCCTCATAAACCAAATCAGGGCAACCACAAGTCGCTGTGTCTAGTTGCTCTGCCAAACAAGCAACGCAGACCGGTGTTCCATCATCAAGGAAAGCTTCCTCAAGATACGGCATAATATCAGTCTCAAGAATGAAGCGATTGACTTCTTCAGCCAAAATTCCAAATATTTCGTCTTTGTTCATATCAAGATTCTCCTTCTTGGCGGCTTTCTTGCCCCAAGATTTGCCTTTGCCTCGTTCCTTGCAAGCACCCGGAGTTGGACGGCAAGCAGGATACTTCGAACGCTTCTCGCCTTCCTGGCGCCCACCACACTTATAGCCACCCTTACCGTCTGGGGCATTACAATCAACCCAGCCCTTCGACTTGCCTTTGGCTCCTTTGCGGCCAAACCAGTCTCTTAGGGAACTTTCTTTGCTTGACTCAGTGCCTGCTTTCTTTGCTTCTTCTAAAAGGTCTTCGTATTCTGTGTTCTCAAGAAGTTCAGAGGCTTCAATATCTTCTTTGACGCCTTTCCAAATCTTTCCTTGACGGCATTTGACGACGGCGCCAGACGCATATGCTGATGGCCAAACGTCATATTTGCGCTTGGCGATGCGTGTGCATCGATCGCCTTTCTTTTTTTTCTTCTTCTTTTTCTTCTTTTTCTCGTCAAGCAGTTCTTCATCGTCTGGTTCTTCAAAATCAAAACCTATTGATAATGACTCATCAAACGGCGGAATACTTTTGCCTTCTTCAAAAGTTATAACAACAGAAGGTTTAGATCCCTCATATTCTTGACCCGCTTCATAAACAACGACATCTTTTACGTCTGGATAATCTATGAATTTATCAAAGATAGCAGACTTTATCTCGCTGAAGCTCATTTCATCAGGCAGTGAGTTGATGAACTCTCGCACTTCGTTGGACTTATCGAGCTTTTCAGCGTTATTCTCTTCATTTAGGAAACGATCCCAAGATTCAAGTAGATTTTTCATAGCGTAATAAATAGTATTATTTAAGTGAAATCTTTCGGATCTCTATACTTCTGACGAACTTTTTCAGATATAGGGATTGCTTCACCATCTCCGTCAATACGAACGAAGACCATTTGGGTGCTGACGATTGCTCGCTGGGTGCCATTATACACAGAGTGCCTTCTCGCCTCCATATTCAGCGTTAGAGAGGTTTTTCCTACCTTAGCCACCTCTCCATATATCTTGATGATTTGACCCGGTCTAGCGGGCTTCTCGAAGGTCAGGCTGGATATGTGCCTTGTGACCATTCTTGGCGTGTCGGCAACTTGGGCAGCAAATGCCGCTGCTGCTTCGTCTAGCCACGCAAGCATGATGCCTCCGAAAAGGTTGCCGTGGTAGCCTACATCATTCTTCTTTACGAAGTGCGTTGATATGAGTTCCATTTAAGATGTTATCTTTCTTTTTCAAAATCTCTCGATTAATTTTCTTTATTTGATCACAGCTACCAGTTTCTTTGCATAAATTGTCTAATTTTGATTTAAGTTTATCAACCTTTTCAAGCAATTCATTAATAGCAGAACTGATTTGTCGGATCTCCTCTTGATCAGAGTCCATTTTCTTCTATCTCCAATATCATATTGTAGTGAGCATTTGCTATTGCTTGTCGAACGTCTGGATCCATTAGATTGGTGGCATCATCAAAATTAGTCATAAAACCATTTTCTGATAGAACGGCAGGCATATGCGTCTTTCTAAGAACATAGAAGTTTGCCCACGTTTCGTTTGCTCTTACACCTCGATCGCGAAATGGTGTTAGATCTGCAAGCCATTTTTGCAAGGAATCAGCTAAAACCTTTCCTTTAGAGCTATTAACGTGGTGAAAGGTGCATACTCCCTTGGCATTGTTAAAGTCTTTGCCGTTTCCAAATGCATTGGCATGTACGGAGACATAAATGCAGTTTCCTTTTTCTCTGTGAATCTCATTTGCGTCACTTACGCGCCTACGAAGAGATACATCTTCTTCTGTGTCAACTAAATTGACTGCATCAACCGCAAACTTAGCCCAATGCTTCTGTCTTTTGATTGGATCCTGACCTTTAAAAAGGTAGTGACCTTTCTCGCCCCATTTTCCAGAGCATAAATCCATTATTCTGGATACAACATCTCTATTAAACTCTCCCTCGTACAGCCGGGAGCCGTCAGGGAACTCTGGTGATCTTTTTCCTGCTGTTTGGTAAACACCATCTATAAATCCGCCGTGTCCGGGGTCTAACAACCATGTATAACGTGACATTCTTCATTTACTCCCGTTATAAATACTCTTTCCACTTGGAATTGGCATTTCCAACTCTTTTCTTTATTAGAGAACGGTAAGAAGGCTTTTTAGGCTTTCGTATAAGTGAGACCGGTGAGTTTTCTACCAAATAATCGCTTTTTCGTTGATTACAAGATCTACAAGCAGCCACAACGTTGTCCCATTCGTTTTTACCCCCTTTGGATCTCGGAATCACATGGTCTATGGTCAAATCGCTCTCTCTAAAGTAATTCCCACAGTATTGACATTGATGATCATCTCTTGTTAGAATATTTTTGCGTGTACACGGTAAGGAAAAGAATTTTTCGTCAATATAACGAAATAAAACAATGACAGAGGGTATTTGAAAGGCTTCTTTAGCAGATCGAACCCATTTATCGGTATACTCAACAGCCCAAGCCTTATTAAGCCAAGTCAATATAACAGCCTCCTGCCAGGAAATGACTTCGACGGGCTTAAATGAAGAATCTAATTTTAGAACGTTTACATTGTCCATAAAATCATAGAATTGGTCGGCTCTCTTTATAAGTAGAGAACAGACGGTCTATAAAGGGATACATTCCAGAAAAATTTACCTTTGCATCGCTATGATGAAGCGAGTGATGGTAGAAAGAATGCCGACGATGAGATTTTTTGTGAATTGCGTAATGGTTATAAGCATAGTAAGCAGAAAATGTTGCCAAACCTGCTGCAAATGCCACTGAGACAAGTGATATAGCGGCATAGACACTTAAAAACAGAATCCGAGCCCACCATGGCACCAAAATGTAGTAATACATCTTTTCTCCCCAGGCATGTGCGTGATGAAGTGAGTGATATTTGCGAATATGTTTAAGTGGGCCAATCTTTCCTAATTTTCCATGGAAAACAAACCTATGATTAAGGTATACTAGGAAAGCAGCCGTAAAATGACCTAAAACAAGTAAAAATAGACCTTGAAGTATTATCATTTATGTATTATACTGGTATCAATAGCAAAACTAAAATGTTTTTAAGTTAAGTGGGAAAGTATTTAGAGTATGAGCGTATTTCGCAAGCATGATTCCATCGTTGATCGATCCGCCAGTGATCGATCACGACACAAAAAGAAAATTGAAAAGGCTATCAAAGAATCCATCAAAGATGTGGTTGCTGATGAGTCAATTATCGGACAAAATGGCAAGAAAAAGATTAGGATTCCAGTTAGAGGCATCAAAGAGTACCGTTTTGTATACGGATCCGGAAAGCAAAACAAATCAGTTGGCTCCGGAGGCGAACACAACGTCAACAGAGGTCAAAAAATCGGAAAGCAACGACATACACTAAACTCTGGACAAGGAACCGGTAAAGGTAGCAACAAAAAGGGCGATCAATATTACTACGTAGAGGTAACTCTTGAAGAAGTGGCCGAATATCTCTTTGCTGACCTCCAACTTCCAGATTTAGAGAAAAAACAATTCCGTTTTATCACACAAGAGACTGTAAAACGCAAAGGATATCGCTTTCAGGGCATCCGACCACGACTTTCAAAGAAAGAAACTCTAAAAAGAAAGATTCGTCGTCAAAAAATGGCTGAAAAGACCGGCGCTTACGACCCAGAGTCCGATGAGCGCTTCCCTTTTCACAAAGATGACCTCAAATATCATCACATCAAGCCCAAAGCAAAGGAAAACTCGTCAGCAGTCATCTTTTTCTTGATGGATGTGTCGGGATCAATGTCTCAAGCAAGAAAATACCTTGCAAGATCCTTCTTTTTCCTACTTTATCAGTTCTTGAATCACCGATATGAGCGAGTTGAGGTTGTTTTTATCTCTCACTCCACACATGCTGAACGAGTCAACGAAGACGACTTCTTTAAAGTTGGAACTTACGGCGGAACAATCATTTCGTCAGCATTAAATCGTCAACTAGAGATTGTTGAGAAAGAATATCACCCAAATGCTTGGAATATTTACACATTTTATTGCGGTGATGGTGAAAATTGGGCTTCCGACAACGAAAAGTGCATTGATTTGTTCAAAGAAATCAAGGAAGTTAGCCAGTTGACAGCTTATTGTGAGATAAATGAGAACTATGAGGGTCTAGATGATGATTCTTTGGAAGACAATCGGTTTAAATCTTCCCCATGGGCCAACTTTTCAGCCTGGAAGAACGAAGATTTAGATAATTTGTGGGCTAAATTGAGACCAATCACTGACAGCAAGTTTAAAAGAGTGATGATTGGTCAGACAGAGCACATCTGGATAGCTTTTAAAGAACTTTTTGGTGGGAGTAAAACAAAATGAGTGACTGGACAGTCGCAGACTTACAAAAATGGGACGATAAAATCTGTCGTGTAGGCGAAGATTTCGGATTAGATTGGTTCCCAATTGATTATGAGATCATTGATTACCAAGAAATGCTTGGAGCCATGGCTTATGTTGGTCTTCCAACGCATTATCGGCACTGGTCTTACGGAAAAGAGTACGAGCGCACGCATACACTATACAATATGGGACAAACTGGGCTTCCATATGAGATGATTATCAACTCAAATCCGTCAATCGCTTACCTGATGAGAGAAAATGCCCTCTACATTCACATTCTAACGATGGCTCACTGTGTTGGGCACTCGGATTTCTTCAAGCAAAACCGAATGTTTGCACATACTGACCCCGATAATATCATTGGAAGCTTCAAATCTGCTGCAAAATACGTTCGTCAGTTGATTGAGGATCCTTCGATCGGCATTGACAGAGTAGAAAAGATTCTTGATGCCGCACATTCAGTTAAATATCAGGTACCAAGGTACCCTGGAATCAAATACAAGACGCGCGAGGAGCTTGTTGAGATTGAAAAAGACAAGATGCTGGAGAATCCAAAGTATAAGCCAGATCTTTCCAAGACTCCTTTGCGTCCGGAGTACAATATTCTTCGTTTTATTGCCGAACACAGCAAGCATTTGGAAGAATGGGAAAGAAATCTTATTCTTATCGTTGAGGAATCTTCTAAATACTTTATTCCGCAGGCGCTAACAAAGATTATGAACGAAGGATGGGCTTGCACGATCCATCAGAAGATCATTAACGAGTTGAATTTGCCTGATAGTTTGTATCTTCCGTTCGTGAAGTTGCACAATCAGGTTATTCGGCCACACCTGGGGCAGATCAATCCTTACCACCTCGGATACAAACTGTTCCAGAAGATCATTGAAGAGAAGGGCTTTGAGGAAGCAATGACAATCCGAGAAGTTCACAACGATATAACATTCCTTCGCTTTTACATGGACGAAGAATTTATGAGAGACAACAATTATTTCTCATACTCATTTGACAAAAGCAAGCAGAGTGCAGTTGTTGATGACATTTCCGATGCCGAGGGCTGGGAAAGCGTTAGAGATGAGATGATTAAAAATGTTGGATTGAATAGATTACCAGTCGTCTTTGTAGATGAACTGGAAAAGGATGGGACACTTAGTCTTGTGCATGAGCACGATGGAAGAGATATAGAATTAAATTATGCCCGAAAGGTTTTCGAATTTATTGAAACTCTTTGGGGAGATAATGTAAAATTAATCACGATAGTGGAAGATGAAATATGGGAGTTTTAGCATGACCACAACAAGTAAGTTTCTCGAAGCGGTAAGGGAACACCGTGAGAGCAAGAAGAGAGAAAAGTTCTCCGGGGTATTGGAAGATTACCTAAAGCTAATTGAGGAAGATCGCGGAATTCCCGTTCTTGCTCACAAAAGACTCTACGAAAAGATTATTGGAGAAGGTGTCACCGTCCTAGACGAGACTGACCCACGCTGTAACAAACTTTTCAACGGCGAGACTGTAAAGACATACGATTACTTCTCAGAACAATTCTTCGGTATGGAGCGTCCTCTTGAGAGAGTGGTTCGTTTCCTTCACTCTGCTGCGATGAAGGGCGAGGAGAGCCGTCAGGTTCTTCTCCTTCTCGGTCCGGTAGGTGCTGGTAAGTCCGCTCTTGTAGAACATATCAAGGGTGCCCTAGAGCAGTGCGAGCCAATCTTTGCTTTGGATGGCTGTCCAATCCGAGAGGAGCCACTGCATCTTATTCCACGTTCACTTCGTGGGCAGTTCGAGGAAGAGTATGGTATCAAGATTGAAGGTGACCTTTGCCCTGTATGCCGTCACCGACTTCTAGAGGAGTACGGTGGTGACTTTACAAAGTTCCCAATCACAGAGTCTTCTTTCTCTGTTCGTGGACGCAAGGGTGTTGGTGTCGTTCCTCCAATGGATCCGAACACACAGGATACAAGCCTTCTAATCGGTTCTGAGGACATTTCCAAGCTGGACCTATATCCAGAGGACGATCCGCGTGTTCTGTCTCTTAACGGCGCGTTCAACGTCGGCAACCGAGGCATCGTTGAATTCGTTGAGGTTTTCAAGAATGAGATTGAGTTCCTTCACACAATGATCACCGCAACTCAGGAGAAGTCAGTTCCTTCTCCAGGCAAGCAAGCAATGATTTACTTTGATGGTGTTATCCTTGCTCACTGCAACGAAGCAGAGTGGAACAAGTTCAAGGCTGAGCACACAAATGAGGCCATCCTTGACCGTATCGTTCGCGTCAATGTTCCTTACTGCCTTGAGGTTGATCAGGAGGTAAAGATTTACGAGAAGCTTATCGGTCGTTCCGACTTCGATAGTCACATTGCTCCGCACACTCTACAGGTTGCTGCAATGTTCTCTGTTCTTTCTCGCCTCAAGCCTTCCAACAAGGTTGATGCCCTAACCAAGATGAAAATCTACAACGGTGAGGAGATTGTTGAGAAGGGACTCATCAAGAAGGTTGATATCAAGGACCTCCGCGAAGAGGTAGAGGACGAGGGTATGACTGGTATCTCTACTCGTTTCATTATGAAGGCAATTGATGCTGCTTTGGCTGACTCCACAAAGAATATGATTACACCAATTTCTATTCGCGAGTCTCTCATCAGGCAAGTCAAGGAGCAGATCGTTAATCCTGATGAGCGCAAGCGTTGCCTTGAGTTCCTTCAGAAGGTTCTTCACGAAGAGTACCTTTCCATTCTTGAGAAGGAAATCACAAAGGCTTTCGTCACTGCTTACGAAGAGCAGGCAGAGTCTCTGTTCAACAACTACCTTGATCACGCTGAGGCTTATGTTAACAACACAAAGGTTAAGGATCGTGTAACAAACGAAGAGATGGAAGCCGACGAGAAGTTCCTTGCTTCTATTGAGGAGCAGATTGGTATTAAGGGTTCTGCGAAGAACAACTTCCGTGCTGATATCACTTCTTACATGTTTGCAAAGCTTCGTAGAGGTGAAGTGATTGATTGGCGTTCTTACGGTCCGCTCCGTGAGGCAATCGAAGCCAAGTTGGTTGCATCCGTAAGAGATATTTCTCGTATCGTGACAAAGTCCAAGTCCAGAGATGTTAAGCAGCAGAAGAAGTTTAACGCAATGGTTCAGACTTTGATTGATGACTACGGTTACAACGAGGATTCAGCTGAAGAAGTAATTAAGTTTGCTTCGAATAACCTATGGCGCGACTCATAAACTCCCACTTCCACTAGTCGGTGCGCCTATGAGGAGGGGTCGGTTTCGGCCCCTTCTTTTTTTATTGGATCCAAGCTTGATATCTTGCACCACTGAAAAGTTTGTTGGTCTGTTCTTTGGAACATAACGCGAACCCAAGGGTCGTCCGGATCCAAGTCGCCAAATATATCCAGCACAATTCCAATTTGGTCTGTTTTAGACCACCGAACTAAATCGCCTACTTTCATTAATGATAAGTCTCATCATCATCCGGTCCCGTTTGGGTAAAGTATGAGACACCGCCCTCCAGATCGTGTTTGGTAGATAAAACCATTTCTTTTGTTCCAGTATCAACGTAAACGGAAACATATTCATTCTCATCCGACAGCATTACATCTTTCATTCCGAGTCGCATTTCGCCGTACTTAATCACGATAGCAGTCAATATGGTGCTAAGCATCGCAGGGTCAGCCATTATGTCGTTTGGATCAGTTCTATAGTCAGACATATCAGCCCTTACGGCAGCCATTGCGGCGGCAACTTGAGATTTTGCTTCCGCGACTAATTTTTCATTCTTGTCGATCTCTAGTTGCATATCTTCGACAAGCGCAATAGCAGAATTACGGAGTGCAATATTGAATTTCTTTTCTAATTGGTTATCTTTCCAGCCACGCCAGATATAATAAGTCATACCCGCGTAGCAGACAACCATTATGCTATGGACAATTACAAAGAAAGACATAAACAACTCCTATCAGTAAGTAGTCGCCAGTGACTTTAGAATGAATTTTTAAGTCGGAACCCAATCATCAGCTCTCGTTGGAACAAACAAACGCTTAGATAAAGGCTACGGTCCTCACAGGTGGATCCGCCAAAGCGTATTGACACCCCAACAATGCAACCAAAGTAACGAGAGAATCGAATGAAAGGTAAAGGAATCATATTAGGTGTTGATAAAGATAGAAATAATTGAGCCTATGATTGTCCCCAAACATATCCAGAAAATACATTGGGTAATATCGTCGTTGTTATCAAGGGACATAACGAACGTAAGTAGTTCGTTAAAAATTGAAAGTTGTTTTTATACTCCTTGAGGGAAGATAGAAGAATCAATAAGAATCAACTTGCCGTCTTTACCGTACCCAACATTCTTTTCACGGATTTCTTCCGGGGCAATGTCGAATTCAACCATTGCTTTACTAAGCTCGAAAAACGCGGGATCGGCGTTTGCAATGATTTCATCTTCGTGGTCTTCAGTCCACCATTTGATCGCGTGCATTAAAGAATCCATACTAGGCAATGGACGATCTCCGCGCGCCAACTTAGCGGCAGCGGTACCGATAGCCAACATTAAGTGATCTGGATCCACGGTATTTATGCGGCTCTTAAGATCGCTCTGAAGAATATATTTGGTAATCTTCGGGAATGTATCCAGAACAGCGTCATAGTACTTCTCGGCATTGCTCCAGCCTGCCATTGTTGCCGGCTCTACAGCTTCCATATAAACCCAAGCCCAGTCTTCATCGTCGTGCGCATACACGCGCGGGGAGATTGAAGGGTATTTTCTGAACAATTCATAATCATCTTTGTTCATTTTAAAGGAAGATCTGCCGTGCGCGCCTCTAGCAACCTTTAAGATAACGTCTGGATTATCTTTAAATCCATATACAGTTCGGAAAGCTCCTGCTCCCAACCTTTCAGCTTTGCCTTTTTCTACTAAATCAACAAGGAATGTCTTAATTGCCGTGTATTTTGTCTTTGGTTTCGGCTCTTCCCAATATTGATCGGTTGTTAGCTCTCTTGGAAGCTTGTCAAATGCTCTTAATTGCTCAATGTAAGGGAAGTACTTTGCTTCTGCTTTGACTTCGTTTAAGGCTTGAAGGTGATTTTTCCATCTCCAATGCCATACAGTGTTTGTTACTTTCATATATGCTCCGTATATAACTAGTTTCAAAAGTCTTGAAAATTTTTCCTAGGAAATTTTCTGTGACCTCTTTTTATCCGCGCGCCTTTTCGTATGCTCTAATTTGGCTTTAACGTCGTTTTCTTTAGGTTCCGGCTTAAAGGATCTAGTCCTCTGCTCTTCCCCCAACATTAGAATGATGCACATAGCGAATATCCAGAGTGTTACCATTATTGCGAATTTAGTCATGATCGATCTCCCCCCATAAGTAGGTGGAAAAAGTCTCAAAAAATTGCCTGCGCGTTGAAAACGTACTTAGGCGCTTGTATTGGGTCCAATGTTGCCTAAGCACATACCCCGGGCGCCCCCCCGGGGGGAGGGGGGTAGGTTGGTTTGGTTTTTTTTGTGAGTTGGCTTGTGAGTTTGTGAGTACTTGTGTGGCGCAATCAACTCACGCAGATACAAAAAAACCCGGGACAATGCCCGGGTTTTAATGTTGCACCCTATCTAGGGCGCGTGTCCGTTAGGACTTGCGAGCAGCCTTGCGGCGCTTGTGGAGGACCAACTCGCGAACGTCGATAACCAATCCAGCGTCATCGGTTGCAACCGATTCAATCGCCAGCGCGAGGGACTCGCGAAGCTCGCCCACCTTGCCAACGTTGTCCGGGTCGATACCCAACGCAGCACACGCCTGGATTGCACCGTCCAGCTTGCTCTGGAGCGCCGCGACGGCGTCCGCGCCGTCACCCGCAACGGTGAAGGTTCCAACGTTGGAAACGGCGAACCGCGCCTTTACAACTTTGTTGGTTGCCGGGACACCTCCCAACATAAGGGTGGAACCCTCCGGCGCGAGGTCGGCGTGGAGGTCGCGAACGTATGCCAACATAGCGTCGGCGGAGGAGAAGGCGAGGGTTGCAGCGGTCTTGTTATCGGTGACGGTGAAGATGGTAGCCATGTGTTTCTGTCCTATCTAACGTGGGCGGAATTGCCCGTGTTTCTCTCACTGTCCATATATTATCATATGAACAGCCGCGTGTATCGGGCAAAAAACTGCCCGGTTTCTAAGTGCCTGATTTCTCAGGGCTTTTGTTTGGTGCGCGCTTAGAGGATTAAGCCGCGCGGGGGATGCCTGTATTCGATTTTGAAAGACCGGGGAGCGACTAGCGCCCCATCGACATCTATATAGTATCAAGCGGGCCCCGAAAAGTCAAGATCTAAATTCTTTATTCTCAAATAAAAGTAGTCCCCTAAGTGCCCGGAATCATTGGGGTTTCATTAGGCTCTGGCTTAGGTGGGATAGACCCAACATAACCTTGCACAATACAAGCAACGACCAACCTAAGCGTTAGGTTGTCGACATTGTGTTGTATGTTGCAACCAACACAACCCTGGACATACTTGTGCAATGCAAGGAGCCTGGACATGCTTGCAGGATGCAAGGACCCTGGACATGCTTGCAAGGCACAAGCGTAACACATGCGGGTTACAAGCAACTCACAAACAGTTGTTTGCACCCCACAAGGACTCACAGATACTCACATTTTGCGCCTGTACTATATCAGACAATAGGCACACCCTTACAAATGAACATTATCACCTCGCCCACTAACACCACAACCTTATGCTTACTCCTTTACCCAATTCACCTTCCTGGAGATCACCTTAAAGCGTGTTTGTGTTCCAGAGTAAGCGTAACGACTCACAATCGCTTGGTGTGGCAATTGCCATTCGTGCAGGGCAGAAGTGTTTGCAGTCCATTGTGTCTTCACAGTAGAGTTACCCAGGGAGTCGTTATTGACAGAAACAACGACACCGAGAATCGACCCTGTGTAATCCATCATTGCTTCATTGTTTTCATTTGTCTCCTCGACTGTAACCAAATCTCCTGGCTGAAGATTTAGCGACCACTTTTCGAGTGAAGATTTTTTCGCTGTTTTTCTCTGACGATTTCTCGGAGGATTTTTTGGAGCGATTTTCTGTGAAGATTTTTGTGCCTTAATCTTCGGTGGATTTTTGGGTGAAGTTTTGGGTGAAGATTTTTGTGTTGTCTTCTTTTTGTTGCCCGACCACTTTGTCCAACACGCATTGGCGCAAACAACCTTCCCAGACTTTGCTTTGAACTTCTTTGCTCCACAATGCTTGCACTTCGCAGCCGAACATGCCTTTGATTCTACAACTGTGATTAGTCCCGAAAGGTTTGCTCCCTTATGTCCTGAAACAATCTCACGCCAATGCTTATTGATGTTAATGTAGACGGACGAAACGGAAGGTTGCGATACAATCTTTTGAGTGTTCTTATCAATCCCGGAATCAACGACAATGCGAACGAACTTTTCCGTTGGATGATTCCGCGAGAAGATTAGCGTGTTTCCCTTCGGGTTGCTTTTGTGCTGCCGGAAGTTTCCGCTTTTCAAAGTTGCCTTGATAACTGTAACGCTCATTATCGTTCTCCCGAGATTAGCTGAATCTCGCTAAAGTATTCTGTTGTTTCTGTTGGCCCGGTTTTGAACCAATCAAACCAATGAACTTTCGCACGGGTCGATCCATCGGAAGCCTTTGACCATCCAACAATGGTTCCAACGAATTGTCCATCATCCTCAAGATTTCTCTCTTTGACGAAATAATCATCGTAACAAACCAAATCACCAATGCGAAAGGTTTTCTTCATCGTTCCTGGTGATTCTTCCAAATCTCATCGGCAAACATTTTGACAGACCTCAACGAAGCAACATCATCCTGACCAACGGAACGCGGCTCTTTCTTTGCCGCCCTTTCCCACTCACGAAGAATCTTGATAAACTGAATCCTCGCGAACTTTCGTTTGTCTCCTCCGAGCCCATACCTTTTGTCGTATTCGTTGACCAACCTTCGCATAATCGCGATTGAGTTTTGCAAATCATCGACATTCTCGGTATCGTACACCACCACCATCTTCATTTTCTCTAACCTCGGAGTGAAGCCAAATCGGCTTCGGTGAGCCCGAGCGATTCAAGCATCTTCTGACGCTCAGTCTTCTTTGCCTTCTTCACAACCTTCTTTGCCTTTGGCTGAACGGGCTTGGAAGTGGTCTTTTTCTCTTCCTCCCATTGCGCGAAGAGAACCGCGTTGCCGGGGTGCATAGGCGCCTTATTTCGAGCGCGAAGTCGAGCAATACGAGCGCGCCGAGCAGCCCCTGGAATACCGTTAGCGAAAGCAGCATCTTTTGCGTTGTCGCGAGCAACGTTGTTTGCTCCACCGTGACGCTCGCAATACCAAACTTTGTCGGCACGAACATTGGGATCAAATTCGCGACAACCACCAACGTGATTGCAAGAAACGCCATGAGTGTGATTGCTCGCCGTGCGAGCGTTGTTTGCGATGATGAAAGCATTTCGGACATTGTTGCGCTTACCCATTCTTTGAATACTCCTCTAGCGGAAGGCACCAAACCTTCCCTCACTGTGCTTATATAATACCACAACGGGGCGCTTTTGTCAAGACAAAAATTACCGCGAAGTTGCGCCTTCGCGCTTTGTGATCTCCGCGACCTTCATCAATGCCGATTGCTTGACACTGTCCCATCGTTCTGAACCCCACCGAAGCTGCTTTGGGGGAATCTTCATCGTGGAGATTCGGAGCGCAAGGTTAAGCGTGCAATTTGGATGTTCCACAAAGCGACGAATGAGGTAATACTCTGGGTCGCCCTTTATTACATCTGTATACATCTCTTCAAGCAAAGCACCGTGGGTGCGACTTTTGTTATGTCCCCTGTACCAACTGTATCCACCAAGGAAAGCCTGATTCATTCGCCACCTTCGTTGTTCGCGACCCTTGAAAGTGGTTCGGTAGAAAAGGGTCATTTCCTCCTCTGAAATCTCCATCTTTCCGTTTTCCAAAAGAGCACACTTGAGGACGTAACCCTTTCGGTTCCAAAGGATTTGAGCGGCTTTGGGCGAAACCTCGGGGTTTGACGCAAGGTATTGTCTTCCGAGACCATAATAATGC
>BCSF01000409.1_pt1 | contig 17523 bp, 17 predicted proteins | sample 1016431 | NCBI WGS metagenome assembly BCSF01 (sample SAMD00045685;SAMD00045686;SAMD00045687;SAMD00045688;SAMD00045689;SAMD00045690;SAMD00045691;SAMD00045692;SAMD00045684;SAMD00045690;SAMD00045691;SAMD00045692;SAMD00045684;SAMD00045685;SAMD00045686;SAMD00045687;SAMD00045688;SAMD00045689, study...
ACATAGTTCTAAGCCCATATAACATAGACTCAGAAAACAGCATTGATCCACTAGGAATGTACTGATTCGTTACCTTCTGATAATCAGGTACGTAGTCAGGTCTAGGAGGTGGTAAAATCATCTGTTAGGGTTTGGCCTTACAGGAGTTCCTGTTTTTTGATAAGACTGATCTCTTAAAAGATTCATTCTACTTTTAGCCCATACACCAAAATCAGAAGCCGTACTACTTAAATTATCCCACCAATCGACTTCTGTTAGAACATACTTCTGCATTTCTTCATTGATGATTCGATCAAAATCATCTTCTGTCATTTTGTCTAAATCAGGGAATTGATTATTTACTTCAGCAAGAAAGTTGACCATTGCTTGTTTTCCTAAATGACCAATTTCCCCTTTACCTCCAAACATTGCTTGCGCCCAATTAAACTCATCTCTCCAAGACGAAGAAGATAATCCAAACCCTTCAGGAACAGACAATGACTCAAGGCCCATGATCCACCATCGTTGCAGTTCTGAAAAGTTCACATCTTCTGATTGAGGTCGCTCACCTAATTTATTTAGGTTCAATCTCCATATATTGGTGTCATCGATAAATGCACTTGTTTGGAGACTTCTTTGCATACGATAGCTATTAGGATCTTCTTCAAGCCTGTCTTCCGTTGATTTAAGTATGTCTAATGTTTTTTCAACTCTTGATTTCTGGAACCATTTGACAGCATCAAGATTCTTAATAAAAGGGACATTAGCCAAGAAATCGTCATTGCCACGGAACCATTTCTTCATATCAGCAAGCATGTTGTATTTAGCACGCATACCGATAAATTCTCCGAATTCAGTCCAACTGATAAGGCTGTCTATTTTTTCAGTTCCTTCGACCTGACCTCTTTCCCTAAAGAAAAAAGACATTCCTTCACCAGTTTTAGAGACATCTACATACACGGAAATGTTTGAATCCTTGTCTTCGTAGATGGTCTTATCTCGATAGCTCTTAAAGTCTCCTGCTAAGTCCTGAAAACTTTTTACCCAAAACTCCATTTCTGAATTATCCATTTGGGAAGCAAAAGAAAACGGAAGGTTTTTAGGAACAAATCTTTTTTGTCCCGGAAATCCCGGCAGGTTTATAAGCCAGTTTGTGCCTCCATAAAGATCAGAAATGATTCCTTCAGGAGTCATATCCCATTCAGAACTAGAAGGAGGAACAATCAAGCCCGGAACGTCCATAGTCTCATCTACTGGAGCTTGGACTTTATATATGTTTTTAGCGTAGATGTACTTTGTGAGAAGTTCTCTGTGCTGGCTTGCAATATCTTTCTTGCTGTCTATTTCTCTGCTTGGGTGTAATCCCATGTGACCAAAAGCAGGAGATACAAGCCTCCACGTATCGGCTACAGTTTTGTCTATATCTGCTAATCGAATGCCGTACTGGTTATCTGTAAGAATAAGGTCTAGTTCCTTTTTAATAATAGACATGTCTTTGTAGTAAGCATGTCTAAATACCATTTCTGCATGAGGTTCCATCCCATTTTGAGGAAGTAAAACCTCAACTGGTTCTGGACCTTTTGGGTTAATAATAGGTTCTCCAGTACCTCTTCTTGTGTATCTTGTAAGCTTTGTTGTGTGAGTGCCTTTGCGAACAGCTAATTCACTAGGAAAAGTTAAGATTCCTTTTTGCCTAAGAACTGCTTTTTGTTCTGCTTCAAACCTGTAGCCAGAAAGAGGGTTCTCAATATCATTACGAAGTGTGTTCTTTAGTTCGTCTTGCTGGTCAAAGACATCCATTTTGGATAAGCCCTTGACATAAGAAGGACACAAATAAAAAGGAAATATCGTTTCTTCAGTCAAATCCACCTCCTTGAGCGCACTTCATAATACCTCTATGCATTTCTTTATCACCCATTTCATACTTTCTACCAAAATGGTTTACAGCTAGTTTTTCGCACATTGCAATTCTGCCACCATTTTTATCAAGAAGTTGCGATTTATAAGTGTGCCATTTGTTTCCAAGGATTTGCCTGACAAACTTTAACGCCATATCTTTGTAAACGACATTGATCTCTTGACCACCTGAAGGTAAAGAATTGATCATCAACTCAATATCAAATATCTCCCTTTCAGTTTCAAAAAGAGCTTCATCAGAAACAATTAACCCAGAATTGATTTTTTCTAGTATGCTTTCTGTTCTAATCATTTGAGAATGAATGCCACCAATATGATTTTTCAATTTAATCATTTTAGGGTCTAAGCTATCCCATCCTGCGGAAGTTAGTGATTCTTCATCTAAATAAGGAACAGAAGGTCTTTGAGCATTAGCAGTTTTTTCAGTCATTCCAGTTAAAGGATTATGCTGAAACATAACGCTCCATTTCCTGCTCCAAGCAGTAAGATCAGCATTTATTTCAGTTTCATAATCCTCAAATGTAGAACTATTCCAGTTTGCTTTGGCTTCACTAAGAATTTTAGATTCTTGGCTTTTAAGAATTTTTTGAACTTCTAATGGATCAATCTGATCATACTTTAAATTATTTAGCTCTTTTCTTATATGGGAGTGCCATCCTGTATCATCTGTCTTTTTAACAACAAGCTCCAAAGGATCTATACTTGCTCCTTTAAAGTGAGCCTTTAAATCTTCTTCATGATTAGGATTCAGGTCAATAAGCTCTTGCTGAGTAAGACCATGCTTTTTCAATAAGGTTCCTGCTCCTGTATTTGGAATCTTTTCAGTTGCAGTAACCGACATCATTGAAACAATACTAACGCTTTTAGGTTCTCCCTTCTTATTTGTATTTATCTGAATTTGCCCACCAAACCTTCTAATTGAAGATTCTGGATCATTTATAAAAAGCGATTCTAGCTCAAACTGCTGTTTCTTTTTATCAGGAACGTAAGCAGATGCACCATAAGACCTGTTAATATCCTGCAAATCAGCAATTGTTAGATACTGTAAAAACTGCTTATTGGGATCTCCATCCTCTAGCTTTTCAAAGTTTTTCAGGTCTTCAACAGCTTTATTATATAATTTTAAATACTTTTCTTTCTGTTCATGCGTAGCATTTGGAGCATTTAAATCTTTGACGATTTGGCCCCAAGCCTTTTTACGCCAATTGATTTTTGCCTCAACAGCTTTTGTTTCTGAAATGCTACCTTCGTCATACTTCTTATTGATAAAGGCATCCATCTCAAAGACAGAATTATAGTTGCCTTGCTTAAACTGATTTAGATAGCCGATGCTTCTTTCCTGAATATCAGCCAATGCCATATCACTAATATTCTTCCTTATGGCTGTATCTGACTGATAGAAAGGATCAATTAAAGCACCATCTACCTGTATCTGAATCATTTCATTCAGCTTATCGTCATTATCAGGATTATACTTCTCCTGTAGCCTAGAAATCATATCCAGACGAATATCATCTTTCTGGCTGTCAAATGCAGAATAGGAATGAAATCCCTTTTCACCTCTATTGATTTCTATGTTTCCAACTTTAAAATCCTCATTCATTGTAAATCCATCAACCATGATTGCTGAATCACGTTTGATTTCATTTGCAGTCTTTTTGAGTGTTAGTTGGTTTTCTTCATTCTGAATTTGTGCTTCTGCATTAGCCCAAACAACTGCCAAGTTTAAAGCCGAGTCAATAGCTTTATTCTGGTTGTCAATCATCTGGAGTTCTAATGCCTCCTGATTTGTTTGAATTGCAGGCGTAGGTCTTGGAGTTGTCTTAACATCCATTCCGGGATCTTGAATGGATTGTCTAAAGAATGGGTTAAGTAGAGACATTAATATCCTCTATAATTTGAATAACCTGCATATTGGTCATTAGCATAAGGGCTAGTAGAAGGGCTAGTAGAAGGACTCTTAAAACTTCTCATTGCTCCTGCAACTTGAATTCCAGAAGACAATCCCTGCATACCACCAGTAAGAAAAGAGGTAAACATCATTTCCTGCTTCTTATTCTGGAGTCTTAGCTTTGAGTAGTATTTCGCTTCTGCTTGTTGATATAAGTTGTCTGCTTGCTGATCTAAAGCATCTTTAGCACGTTGACCTGCATCTTTTTTGTTTTTGACAGTAGTATCAACTTTGAATTTATGAAGGTTTATGTTCGTTGTGTCTTCTGCCTTTTGGCTAAGTATTACGTTATAAGGAGTTCCTGCATTTTTACCTAAAGAAGCTCCACGACCACCCATTCCTGCCATTTTTTGAGAAGTCTTGAATTCCTGTATTCTTCTTATTCGATCTTCTTCGTAATCACCAAAAATCTGTGATTGCATTGCAGACTGATGAGCCAAGCTTTTTTCTCTTCGGCCTTGCTCTCTAGTCTGCTCCATTTGCCTTAATAAATTCTGGCGATCCCTTTCTAGCTGATCAGCTTGAGCATTAACGGCTTGCCCTGTTTGATACCCTTTTAAAAGGCCAGAACCTACGGCAATAGATCCTGCTACGATCCAACTCATATAAAGTCCTTTGCTATTATTTCTTCTTCAATTTCATCTAAATCTTTAGAAGATGTCGGATGTACTGTAACAAAGATTGTATCTTCATGGACATAGATAACACGTTTTGTGCCTGCATTGGTAATCCCATAATAAGGAGCAGATATACGTGTTTCTCCCTCTTCAGTCAAGAAAGAGATTTCTCCTTTTAAGAGAAAGAACGGATGCTGTACTTTGTGAATCTTTGTGACAATCAACTCTCCTTTAGGAAACTGAATCTCACGAATATACTGCTTGTCCGAAAAAGTATGCTTTAAGGGATTGATGTCTGAATCAGGAAGGATCACATCGTCTTGTTCAAGGATCTTGGCTTCTAAGGCCATAATCCCTTCTCTGAACTGTTCCCTAGTGTATTTAGGCTCGTAGGATTCTTTTACAGTAAGTTCCATTAGTCCTTATTCATAAAGAGAGTCCAATCACCACCTTCTGTTCCCGGATGTATATCACATCTATTTTGCAATAAGGAATAAAACGGAGATTCAGGCTCACAAGGCATCACGTATTTAGGTGTTCCTTGTTGTCTCATTAAAGTATCCATTCCTTGAAACACTAGCTTAGAATCTCTTACTTTCATTCTTTCTGTATGCATCCACCAGTATGAAGTTGGACTCCATGTAGAGAATGCTCCTACTATTTCGCCATGTCTCATTACAACATGAGTAGGCATTAAAGGGTGTCTATTCCCATCTTTATAGGCTTCTTCGTATACCTTTTGCCTTAGTTCCTCTGTGTCAATTGGGTAGATTTGAATATCAGTTATCATTTGTCTCAAAGTCTACTTCATACGCAAGAATATTTAAAGGTAGCGGATCTGCTTGCTGGACAATGAATTGACCATCTGTAAACCCTGCACTTTTTGGTATGAGTTCTTTTGTTTCTGAAGATAAATATGGAGCTTCGCCATATTCGTTAGCAACTGTTCTAGTAACAAGTTCGACTAACTGGCTTTCATCGAATGCACCATTGATGTCGGGATTATATATAGCAAACTTGAAATTAGGTGTTCTGTGAATCTTAACCCAAGTTCTATGAATCCTTTTCTTGTTACCTATCCTGATTCTGCCTGCTGGTCCTATTGCAATTGGAAGTGAGATCAACTTAGAGGTGAATCTAGCACCTGCTAATACCCTCGTTGTAAACTTGCTTCCAGTTGGAATAATCTCATTTGAGGTTACTACTTGGTCGTCTAATACGGAGCCATCGGAAAGAATCCCTAATGTTTTACCCTGTAAATGGCCTATTCCATTGATTGACTTTTTATTACAGGTTCTTGTTCCAGTACCATCGTCTTCTAAAGCCACTTCTGTTCCAGTTGCACTTACTGTAGCAACAGTAAATTCGTTAGCACTTGGCACAGTTTTAACATAGTAATCGGTTCCTGCGACTAAAGGTGCAGGCAAATCATCACCAGTAAACGAAACAACATCACCTACGACCAACCCATGAGCCGTAGCATCAAACCTGTTATCAGTAGAATAGTCTGTAGTAACAGTAAAAGATCCTGTTGTGTCTTCAACAAACCCATCTAAATAGTTGGAATTGGAGATTGCTTCAGTAGACATCCAATCTTCCATGACTTCTACTGTTTCAATGATTGTATGAGATTTGCTTTGTGCTGAATCTGCTACAGGAATGGTTCTTCTGACTAGCATCCATAATTGATCTCTGGTGCTGGAAGGAATAGTACACATGTCAAGGATCACAGCATGGCTTTTGTCTGTAGTTAGATTGCCTGTAGGATCACCTCCACGTGTATTATCGTAACTGTAATCACCTCCAATCTTATGCTGATGCCAAGCTATGGTTTCTTGCTGTGGTATATAAGTTAAACCTACAATAGTCCCATCTTTGAGTCTAAACCAACTTACAAAGTTGGGTATGTCTGTTTCTACAACTTGAACTGCCTGCTCTTGAAGTATATCTGTAGCTCTAAACGTCATATCAGCAGAGGTTGCTGAAGAAGATATATCTCCGTAAGTAATCAGCCTTACCTTTTTACCTGTTCCTTGGATAAATAGAATGTTGCTGTCGTAAGGTATGGCGTTTGATCCTGTTTGTGCAGGCTGAGTGCTTTCTCTTTTGATTGTGAAATTGAAAGGAGTGATCGTTAAATCTTGTTCTGATCCATAAACCGCATATATGCCACCTGTAGAACCAGCAATTAGCTTTTGCTGTGCTACGAGCCATTGAATCTCATCTATCGTTCCTGAATCAAATGTGAATGTCATTCCATTAGTGGCAAGAATCTGATCGCCAATAACAGATGCTCCTGAAGCAGTTGTTTGTCCTGTAGCAGATCCTAGCTGTTCTGATGGAGCAAAGTTCTCAAAGTCGGCAGTTTGAGAAAACCAGACTGTTTGTGGGCTTCTAGTGTTTCTGGCAAAGACCAATCTTTGCTGAAATATAGCAATGTGGTGAGGATATTGATCTGTATAGAATTCACCAAATTTCCAAGAAGTTAAGCCTGTCAAGTCTCCTGTAAGTGGACAGTCTTCTTCCAGAGTAAATGTCGCTGTATTCTGATCTGTTGTTATTCCTGAAAGCTTACCCCAAACCCACCAGATTTGACCTTTCTTTAAAAGGCTTATCCTGAAATGTCTTCCATTAGATGCTGTTGTGAATATATTGACAGCACTACCAGCTTTGTCTTTTGCTGTTAAGGTCAGCGTATCGCCTTTAGCGTAATATTGAGCAAATACGTAATGCTCAGTAGCACCTTTTTCGCTAATTCCACCTCCATCTTCATGATGGAATACAGAAATATCTGCGGTTGCAGATGTCGCAATCTGGAAAGTGTTTGCAGTAGGATTTCTGACTGTCCAAGTTCCATTTCTTGGTGCAGGTCCAGCTTCATAACTATGAGTTCCTGATCCTGTACTAGTTATATCTACAGCAGTACCATCAATGTGTAAGGCTACTTTAAAGCTGTTTGTAGACTTATCTCTAATGTAATAAGTTTTTTCTGTGCTTAATGGAGCAGGAAGTGTTCCTGTTGTTGTAAAATTAATTTGAGTTCCATCAGTTAAACCATGACCATTGTCAGTTATATGGTCATTTGCTGTATCTACTGTAAAAGTGCCTGTACCATCTAACCCATTACCTCCAGACAAGGTAATAAGCATTCCTTCTTGTAATCCGTGGTTCTTTACTTGGAAGTAAGATAATGATGCATAGTTTCCTGTTGCCCCTCTATAAGCACCATTCTTAGCAAACTGTTGAGTAGCACCACCAAAGTTCTCATTAATAAAAGCTTTACCTCTTTCAGCATTATGCGTTGTTATTGTTGTTCCTCCTGATACTTCAAGAACTGTATCAGTAGAACCAGTAACAGAATCCTCTTGTTGCCCTAAATAGGGTCCGTTCTTATAAGGGAATTCAGCTAAAGCCCATTCAAAACCATCACTTGTCCTCCAAGTACCAGCAGTTGTTCCTGTGCTTCTAGATAGCTTGTAGGGTTTTACTTTAGGAGTTACTAGGAAAAGAATGTCAGCCGATTGCACAAATTGGAGATCCTGTAATTTCTCATTTGTGTCATACGGAGTGCCTGTAATCTTTAAATGGGTTTCTGCAACATTGGAAGTGTTTGTCCCATCTAATGGCGCACTATTCTTATATATTTTTATATAGCCTTGACCAAACTCTAAAACGTAGTTGTTTGCACTCTCATGTCCAAAGACAAAAGGAACTAATCTAACAGCTTTACCCTCATTACCTAGTGAGGTATTGCCATCAGTTCGTGCTACAAATTTTGTTCCGGGTCTACGTGTAAGGCTACCAGTTGGACGGACTACAAGGTTCTCAATAGTGGCAGAAGATGCCATGTATTGTTCATCAGTTGCATTACCGAACCTTTGTTCTGCAATCTGACCACCAAACCAGTTGGTTTGAGTGAATGTTTCTCTTGCCATTAAGTGACACCACTAGCCGTAGAAACTGAAAAGGGCTTAAACCATCCAGAAGAAGATTTCGTTCTAGATTCTATCCATTCATTTGATTCAATCTTATCAGCAGTTCCTTCCTGACCATTGATACTTCTGGCTTCAGAAAGAAGTGTTTGATATTTACCTAGCATCAAATCTCTAAGCTGGGATTGGCCTGTCAAATCCATAGCAATTTCACCTGCCAATGCCATTCCACAAGCCTGAATCAGTAATGAATCAAATAACTGCAACGTATTGGTATCAGTATCATGATTCTGATTACCAGAATACATTTTAATGTATCTGACGTTTGCTGAATTAGCATCAGTTACTAGACACAATTGGTCCTGACTATTGTGAGTCACAATCTCAACTTTCCAAGGATAGTCATAATCCTCTTCTTCTTTAAGAGATAGGATTCTCAATGAGTCATCTGGTAACTGATATGCATTATTAAAACGATAGGCAGGAACAGTATCGATTTTAGTGAGCGTAGCTCTTTTTGTCATACAGTTCCAAGGATGCGCTCTTAAAACAGAATTAATTACATCTTTAAGTCTGTCTTTAGTCGCAAATGCCTGTGCTGTCTTGTCAGAGAAAGCGGAGATCGTTTTGTCACCCAGATTATTCAGGGCTATATTTGCAATCTGAACAGCAACGTCAGTAGACATTATTTCTTAGCAGTTTTTTTAGGTTTAATTTCAACTTCAGGCTTTTTATTGGACCAACCTAGTTTTGTCAGTTCTCGCCATTCAGAAGAACCTCTAGTGACTTCTCTTTCGTCACCATCTTTAGAATAAAGAGCAATTCTCATATTATTTTTTGGGGAAAGGGGGCCGAAACCCCCAATTGATCAATCTATGGTATAGACCAAGTATCCAGCAAGATCATCGCCTGAAACAAGAGCTTGATCCGTTGAGGATGCTGTAATAACTACACCTGATTGTGTTTCAAACAACTTGGTTCCACCAGTTGCTTTCAAAGGCGCACCAGTACTACCTGATGCTCCTTCTAGGCTGAAATAACCAACAGAATCTACAGAGATTCCGTTAATTAATCCATCTGCATCTGCGGAAACAGTTGTTCCTTCCAAGTCCTGATAGGCTTCCCAACCTAAATCAATAGTCGCACTACTTGTGGTCCAGTTGACATAAGCTCGGCTAAGTCCCATAAAAAGTCGGACTTTACCAGCAGGAAGTTTCCCAAGTTTTACATAGGAAGTTGCATCTCCAGCACCATCTTGATCGTGCGAGAAATACATGATTCGCATCCTTCCATGATGATCAGCAGGATCATTCATGACCGAAGGAACGGCAACAGTATTCGCATGTTGCGTACTGGTTTGAATTGTTTGTGCCATATTAATCTCCTTTTACACGATTAAGTTTTATCCAAGGCAGCATCTTGGCATTGGATCTCTACAACTCGTTCTTCTTCAAGACGGGTAGCACCCAAAGTCATGCGGTAGTAGATGTATTGGCTGAATCGTTTGTCAGGTCTTTCAGAGATCCTAGCTACAATGTCTTCCCAAACACAAAGGCCAATGCCTCTGCGATGAAAAGCATAACAATAATGATTGTCTTCTGCTGTAACTTGAGGAACTTCTGAAGATCCTGAATAGGACTCAGTACCAGAAGTGGTTGGAATCTTCTCAGTACGGATAATGTTGAATCCCATGTACTGATTAAGATCACCAGCAACCAAAGCTCTGATCTGATTGTAGTCCGCACTATTAACTTTTGTTGAAGTCAACAGGTAAGCCAATTGAGCAGAGTTTACAACTAAGAACAAGTTGCTGTTTCCGTTTACATCATAATCGTCAGCTTCATTAGCACCTAAAAGCTTACGAGACTGAATCAGTTTACCAACAGTCAATGGCTGTGCATTTGAAGCATTTTCCCCATCAACTGCGTAATTGTTTGTGGCAGAAGTAATCTTCTGTGCTGAAGGAAGTGCAATTGAAGAACTGGAGTCGCTTCCTGAAGAAGCAGAATCTCCTGTTGATCCGTATGCAGATCCTTTTAAAGCACCGATGATTTCTTCATCCATCGCTCTTCCCATTGCCATAGCTGCGTTTGCACTATATGCAGAAGCAGGGTCAATAAGGAGGCGAAGTCTATCCGGGTTGTCAATCATGTCACCCCAATCATAGTCTACAGGTGTAACCCTGCGCCTATCGTGAGGTGTACTGATTAATGGAGAGTCAGCATGTCGAGTAGTGACCTTTTGTGGAGCAGTCGCACTAATGCGATCCATAAAGACCTCTTCACCGACCTTACCTGTCTCCAGAGTAACAGCATTACGCATACGACTTCCCATCTGTTGGACGAGAAGTTGAACATTTGCGGAATACTGCTTAACAAATGCCGTTGTTATCTGAGTAGACATATTCCGATCCTGAAAAAAGTTTAAATTATATTAAGGACGGATTATCCAATGAAGGGTCCATCAGCCCATGAAACCGTGTAATTTGGTTATCTCCTGAACTGCTTGTGCATGATTTGGATGGTAGCCATCTAAATATGCATTTCGGAATTCTGGATCAGCCATTTTACTATTAAAAGTTTCTTGAGCTTGAGCAGGGTTCATACCCCCAAGAACAGGAGTGCTGGAACCGGGAAGAACTGAATCTTCCTGTAACAACTCACCTATTCTACTAAATACCTTCAGGATTTCTGGGTGATTACCCAATCCTGTTTGCTCCATGATCTCTACTGCTTCTGGAGTAGCAAAGTTCATGAATGCTCGTCTGGCTAGTTCCACGTTTTTATCGAATGAACCTCCCCATTCTTTTTGAAGGGCTTGAGTGTTTTCGACTTCAAACTGTTCAAATGCACTTTGTTCCTGCTCTTGCTGTCCAGCCATTGCATTTACATAGGCATCGAATAGAACATTAGCCTGATCGTTGTTTAAACCAATCTGATGGGCTAATTGCCTAAAGTCTTCTGTAGTTTCAGGAGCATATTCACCCATGTCGTAATTCTCATGGGTTTCAGGTCGTCCTAAAGCATTATAGACTTCATCCATTGGTTCTCCTGCTTGTGGCAACCGAAGTAGCTGTTCAGCAGGAACTCCCATCTTTTTTACAAGATGAGTATAAGATTTAGCCAACTTGTCTACAGAATCAAAGTTCTGTAGGGAAGGCTCTTCAGCTAATCCGTCAGGTAAATACTGCGGATTAAAACTAAGGTCTGGTGGTGTATTTAAATCTCCACCACTAATAATAGAAGACGGACTTACGGCTTCTGATCCACTATTAACTGGCGCTGATTCAGAAGTTGTCGAAGTCGCTACTGCTTCCTCGCTCATAGCTATCCTTTAACCTTGCTTGTATTTTGTTAATATCTAGGGATACGTAATTCAATATAGCTAATACTACTGATCTACGACCCTCGTTAAAAGCAGATTCATGCGAATCCCCTGTCTGTGTACTGGTAAAAAAATAATTTGACTTCATTAAATCGTCAAGAACTTCTTGACCAGCCTCAGTTGTAAAGACCTCTTTATACGTAGCTCTTCTACGTTTTTCTTTATTATTAAGCACCTGCTATTGTAGCTGAAGCTTGCGCTCGTTTTGCTTCTGCGCTTGCTGAAGTTTCATCGATTCCTGCCACAATTTGACCTTGTTGCAGTTGTGCCATCATCATTTCTTGTTGTTGCTGTGCTTCCATTTCAGCATTGAATTGTGCCTCATCTTTAATCACCGATGGTGGTGTTCTCAGGATCTCAGCCCCAAGTTCGGCAACTCTAGCAATATCAAGTCTCTGCATCACAGTAGGATCTATCTGTGCCATTGGTGCTAAGAACTGAATCAGTTGGGATATGCTGTTTAGTTCATAGCCACGCATGGAAATAGAAATCGGATTCCTGTACTCAATCTTAAACTCCTTCTGTTGGAGTACGACTTCTGGAGGTGGAGGTAGCATATTGTTCTGCATCATGATATTGACTGTTCTTTCAATCATTGGTCCTAGCAATTCAATTTCCTGCCTAGACACAAGAGGACCAAGAATCTGCATTCTGTCTCTTTGTCTTGCCTGAATTTCCGTTGCTGTAAACCTCAAAACATCACCATCTTGTGCAGTAGGTCCGGGCAATTCCATCATGTCTAGATAGAATGCCTTTTCAATAGAATCACGGACCTGTGCCATCTTGTTCTCCGCATAATCCAATCTCTGCATTGCAGGTAAAGGGAATATGCGTTCATCCTTGCTGAGTCCAGTTCGATAGTAGTTTAATCCTCCGGGCGTTGTCCTTACAGGGTTTATGAACCCATCATCAGGAACCATTAACGGAGGATCTACCATTTTCTGTAATGCTTTAAGATAGGTCTTCTCCATCTCATTAAGCATTTTCACATCAGCAAGTGCCTCACCTCCCGGACCTCTTCCATAAGTTTCCAAGGAGTTTCTTTCCCATCTACTACAAATAAATGGAAATTCATTAAAACCACCAACACTAAGGATCTCCTTTTCATCTGGCATAAAATATATGCTAGTCCATGGAAATCTATTCTGTGGTGCTTCTTTAAACGTATGACTAGGTTTGACTACATGACAGCAGGCAAACTTGTCATAGATTGCATTTCTTTCTCTAGCTTTCAAAACCTTTTCAGGGACTTGATCACCCCAAGTTTCTAAAAGCTCTTTTGCCGTATGGTCGTAGACACGATAGATCGTATCAACTCTCCCAAGTTCGTTTTTTGCTAAGTAGCAATCATACAATGGGAAAGTCATATAATGCGGTCCTTCTGCTGGAACATCTTTGATATACATAACTCCAGTACCAAATGCTCCAAGGTCTAGAAGGTATTCGTGCATACTAGGATGAAAGTTATTATGAGGTCGGTTGAATGCTTCAATGACCAACCTCGTAACTTCTTCCAGCCACAACTGAACATCCTTATCTTGTGCAAGGATTGAATTCTTTAAAGTGATTTCAAACCAATGCTGAGAAGATGGAGTAAGCAGATTATGCATCCCAGAACTAAATCTGGTTAATGCACGTAATGGTGTAGAGTCAAAGATTTTCTCTCTTTTTTTCTCACCAACAGAACGTAAGGCGACAAAATCTCCCCTATTAGGAGACATCAAGTCACCTATGTTCTGCCATTGTTCTTCCCAATTCCTTCTGGCTTCTTTAAGAGAAGACAGTTCCTTGTTTAAGGAAGTAAATAAGGATGATTGTTCGTTGTCCATTACCCTTTAGTTAAATAGGTCTGCCTACGTCCCATTCCTGCTCTTTTAGCCTGTAGCTTAGAAGCTCCAAGTCTTTGCAGTCCACCAAAAGCTGGTCCCATTGCACCTCCACCAGCAGAAGCTCCACCACCTCCACCTTTTGGCCCCATGCCTAATAAGTTCATAGCCATATTGCCGATCATGTTAGCACCTTGGCCTACCTGTTTAATGTTGTGGCTGATACCTTCGTTGATAGATTGCATATTTGCATTCATTGCACGACCAAAAGCGGATTCTTGACCTAGATTTCTGTCCATAGCTCCAGAAAGTCCTTGCATAGCAGGATCGACCATACCTTGTACGCCTTGTCCTACTTGACCAATTCCTCCACCAATTCCTTCAACTGCGCCTGAGATTCCTTCACTAATGCCACTTCCTACTTGCCCTAATCCACCAGAAACAGGGTCCATAACAGAACTAGCACCTTTAGCAATAGGGTCAACTACTGAGGAAGCTACTTTGGCTCCTTCGTCAAGTGGCTTTTTAACTGCTTTTACGGCTTGAGTGATAGGATCTCCACCTCCACCACCGAAACAGATGTTTTTTGATTTAGGGAATTGCTGACAATCCCAAGGTCTTAGTTGTTCTAAGAGTTCAATATGTTCCATGTCATCCTACTGCTGATATTGGTTTAAAAGATTCACTATGGTTACTAGGTTTTCCATAGAAATCGTATTCATGATCCATAGATCCGAATGCGTGGTCAACTCTTTTCTTGTCTACACCAACTGAAGCATAACGTAAAGACATAACTGCATATCTAGTTGCAGACATAATATCATCACGTTCTTTTATGATTTTTCCGTCTTTTCTGTGGTACATCCTCAGTTCCGCAAACCAATCACCCAAGTGGTCAAATACTTTAAGCCTGCCTGACTGCATTCTTTGAAGCATTTCCATAATTCCAGGCTCCACGCTATTACCACCATCGGGATTAGAGAAATGGCTACCAAGCATGTTAACACCAAGCTTGCGGTAAAGCTTAGAAAGCGGTTCACCAGATCCTTTGTCGTGTTGCATACCATCATGAGGCCAGACACAAGGAATCTTTTCCCCTCTCGTTTTAATAGCATGAGCGTGTGTAACAGGAGTTTCAGCGCGTACAGAATACACATCGTAGACGTATGCAGTATCAGAATCACGGTCCCAAGCAACCCAAACACAAGCAAAGGGATGATCCCAACCAAAGTCGATAGCACAGATTTTCGGCCAGAATTTGGGAAGTGGAAATGAAGGAACCTTAATACTGTCTTCGTCAATCGGGAATACCAATCCTGAACCAAGAACAGGAATCCCCTTTGATCGCATATTTCTTTCATGCGGAGGAAGGGCTGAGAGTATTTCTTGTTTCGCTTCTTCATCTAAGTGTGGCGCATCATCCCAAGATGCGTGATAAAGTTGCTGACCCGGTTTTAGGTCGTTCATAAATTGGGCGACTACGTTGGTCATGCCTTTTTCGGGCGTAAAGGTCATGAATATCAATCCTCTGGTTTTTAAGGTCGCACGTAGTCCCTGCGAATAGATGTCTTGGGGTGGTTCCTCGTCTAGCCAGACTATATCTACGGCTTTACCCATCCATTGTTCTTTCCCTTGTTCGTAGGACTTGAACCAGAGTTTAGAATTCCTCCCTGATTTATGTCGTACAGTAATGGCACTTATGGCATTAGGAATTCCGGGCATCCTGTCTGTTTGTATGATTCGTTCTTTAGGAATCATTCCTCTTCCCCAATCTTCAGGATCTCCGGGTTCTCCTAATAGCTCTGCCTGTACGATGTCTCTTGTATTGGCAGTTGTGTTTCCAGCAACCCATGCTTTGATGGGTCTGTCAAACTTATGTCCTTCCCAGTTTTCAGGATATTCTCCTAATAGGTGCATAGCGACTTCACAAGCACCGCAATAGGTTTTACCGACCTTATTTGCGGCCATGAGCAGTCTTTGACGGGCAAACTTGCCTGTCATGTCTCTGGCTTTGTGGAAGTCCTTCTGGTAGCCGTAGGGTTCGTAAAAGAAGATTCGGTTGGTAGATTTCTGATTTTCTATCTTGGATAGAATGTCTACTGTCTTTTCTAGGGTCATAGGAGTTTGATATGGTCGTTAATTCCTAGTTTCCCACCAGTAAGATTCTTTGTTGGAGAAGATCCACCTTTGGTTGGTCCACCTCCAGTTCTGATATTGGCTTCTTGCATAGCCTTTGACATCTTTTCCCAGATTGCAGTCCAAGAAGACTTAGAATGCTTGACTCCAGTTTGTTTCTCTAGTTTTTTCCTAGTTGCTTGCTCTCCCTCTTCCATTGCGGTACGCATGAGTTCTCTCTCATACTTGGATTCCGCAACATGGGCTGGATCAGTCATTTCTGCCCTTTTCAGCATTTGACCTTGCTTAGAAGGTGCTGTGGAAGGAGTTTGCGTGGTACTAGGGTATTGTTGTTCTGGAGCTTTGACTAAATTCTTGGGGGCCTTTGAGGGGTCTAGACCTGCGGTTTTGGTGGTAGTTGCTTCTCTTTGTATTTGTTGCGCTCTTAGGTCACGGACACGTTGCATATCCGTAGTATCGATATTCTTAGCAGGTACAGTTCCTTTGCCAAGGTCTACTCTGGTTGCTGTTCCTTTGTATCCTGTGTTTCTTTCTGCGATTCCTCTCATCCTTTTAACTTCAGGATCATCTTGGACTTCTGGAGGTTCTTTTTTAAGTTCTTCTAACCAGACACGGAATTGCTCGTTACCTCTTGCTCGATTGACTTGTCCTGCTTTGGTACTGACAAAGTTATCAGAAGCAACTTGCCATGCATTTTTAAACTGTTGTGTACGATTTCCGGGTTTCTTGGTAAATCCTTCCCTTAATTCGCCATATACAGATTTTGCAAAGGTGAAGGCTTCTGCGTAGGTACGGAACATGCCTTGCCTAGATAAGCGTATAGCAAGTTCCTGTGCTTTGATCTGGTGGGTCTTGATCTTAGCCATCAGTTGATATGCTGGCTGGTTTCCTCGTCTTTTACTGTTGAAATGGCGATTTCCGGGATTTTGCTTTCTTCTTTCTTGGTTCTTCCGAGAAGAAGGTCTGCTTTATCCTTTCCTACAAGCATTTGAAGTTCTGCTTCCAGTTCTTGGATGGATTTAGAGTCTTCTTCGATAACCATTGTGTCTTTGGGCTTAAATCCTCCACGATCCATAATATCTTTGGAGGCTTGTAGACGAACAGTATCGGAATCAGAGGTATTCATCAATTCGATGAGTGTTCCAAAAGCGACAGGAGCCTTGTCAACGAACTTTTCCTGCATACGCTTGGAAATCTCCTTGGATAAGTCTCTTTTTAGCTTCCAAGCCTGATTTACGATGGTATGAGAGTTCTTATAGCCTGCACTTATGGCAGATTGTACGGCATCTCCTGTTTCACAGTAGTTTTCTATGAATTTTAACTGTTTTTCCGTAATCATTTGCTCTTCATCCACTTCAGAAAGCGTTTTTTGTAGTAGGAAAACTTTTCTCCTATCGGCATAAAGCTCAATTGCGAGGAAGTAGGGTTCTCTTTGCGCTGTTTTTTGCGCTTAGAGTGCATCTCTTATGCTTTTCTGGGATGTGACTTAACTTTTCCGCTACTTCCGTAGGCTATTTTACTCATTAGTAAGTTTTGCTAGAAGTTCCGGGTGTTCCTTTCATGAGTCTACGCTTCATCTCTTTAAAGATATAACTCATTCCACCTGCTTTGCCACCAGAAAGCATCTTCTGCTTACCTTTGGTCCTAAACTCCATCTCAAGCTTTGTATGAGGCATCGTCTCTTTTAAGAACTGCTTATACCTGTTTTGACGATTGATTGTGACCTTATCCTTTACCTGTGGCGCAACTTCCTTAACAAGACTTAAATTCGTCTTATAAGA